>WNFL01301623.1_pt1 | contig 31756 bp, 27 predicted proteins | sample 5400361 | NCBI WGS metagenome assembly WNFL01 (sample SAMN13153351, study PRJNA577476) | soil metagenome | isolation source: 40 cm soil on Douglas fir-dominated hillslope | place: USA:California | collected 2013-09-17
GACGCGTCGCGGGCCTGGAGCGAGAAGGAGCAATTGGCGAACCTGGACGAGGCGCTCGCCGAGGACGAATCACAGCCGCTCGCCATCTTCGGACGCGCGCTGGTCGACAAGTCTCCGGCGCTGGGGCGCTTGCGAAAGGCGGTGACCATCCGGCCGAACGATTGGCGCGCCTGGTTCCTCCTGGGCTCCGCGCTCGGACCCGAGACGAAGGACCAGCAAGAGGTCGCGTACCGGAAGGCGGCGTCGCTGAACCCCGAGAGTGCGCGCGCGCAGAACAACCTGGCCTGGGTGCTCGTCGAGAAGGATCGCGCGGCCGAGGCGTTGCCCATCGCGAGCCGCGCGCTCGACCTCGCGCCCGCCGACCCTGCCATCATGGACACGCTCGCCGTGGTCGCCGGCCGGATGGGGAAGTGCGGCGAGGCGCTGGTCCTCGGGCGGATGCGCCGGCTGCCCCGACGGCGTACAACTCGGTCATGCCTGCGCGAGTGCTCGTCATCGACGACGAGAAGAACATCCGCCGCACCCTGGCCCTGTGCCTGGAGGGCCTGGGCTGCGCGGTGACCGAGGCAGCCACCGCCGCCGCCGCGCTGGAGGCGCTGGCGCGCGAGCCGCACGACCTGGCCTTCCTCGACCTGCGCCTGGGCACCGCGAACGGGCTCGATCTGCTGCCCCGCCTGCTCGCCGAGAGGCCCGGGCTGGACGTGGTGATCATCACCGCCTACGCCACCTTCGACACCGCCGTGGAGGCGATTCGGCGCGGGGCCCGCGACTACCTGCCCAAGCCCTTCACGCCGGCGCAGGTGCGGCACGTCGTCGAGCAAGGCGATCAGCGCCGCGGGCTCGAGCGGAGGCTCGTCGACTTGCAAGGGCTGCTCGCCGATGCCGCCCCGGAAGTGGACTTCGCCGCGGCGAGCGCGCCGATGCGCGGTGTGATCGAGATCCTGGAGAAGGCCGCTCCGCACGACGTCCCGGTGCTGCTCCGCGGGGAGAGCGGGACTGGCAAAACCATGCTGGCGCGCGCGCTGCATGGCTGGAGCGCGCGCAAGGAGCGCCCATTCGCCGTGGTGAGCTGTCCCACGCTGACCGAGGAGCTCCTGGCCAGCGAGCTGTTCGGGCACGCTCGCGGCGCGTTCACCGGGGCGGTGCGCGACCAACCGGGCAGGGTGGAGGCGGCGGAAGGCGGGACCCTGTTCCTGGACGAAATCGGCGAGATCCCGCCGGCCGTGCAGGTCAAGCTCCTGCGCTTCCTGCAGGACCGGCAGTTCGAGCGCATCGGCGAGACCCGCACGCGGACAGCGGACGTCCGCGTGGTTGCCGCCACCAACCGCGACCTGGAAGCGGGGGGGAAGGCGGGCCGTTTCCGCGAGGACCTGCTCTTCCGGCTGGACGTGGTCCAGGTGACGGTCCCGCCCCTGCGCGAGCGGAGCGACGAGATCCTGCCGCTGGCGCGGCGCTTTCTCTCCTTCTTCGCCCGCGCTGCGCGCCGGCCCCCGCCGGAGCTGTCGCCGGAGGCCGCCAAGGCGCTCTTGGCGTATTCGTGGCCCGGGAACGTCCGCGAGCTTCGGAATGCCATCGAGCGCGCCGCGATCCTCTCCAGCGCGCAGGTCCTCGCCCCGCAGGCGTTCCCGGATCGCATCGCCGCGCACGCCTCGGGAGCGCCGGTGCTGGGCGGCGACTACACGGTGGACCAGGTCGAGCGCGAGCACATCCTGCGCGTCCTCTCGCGCCACCCGGTGCAGGAGGAAGCGGCCCGCGTGCTGGGCATCGACGCCAGCACCCTCTGGCGCAAACGGAAGAAGTACGACGAAGGATGAGCTGCTCAGCTCGCGGCCAGGCGCGGGCGATCGGCCGAGGCGGCTCCCGGGACGGGCAGGGTGAACCAGAAGCGCGCCCCGCCTCCGGGCTCCGTCTCTAGCCCCATCTCTCCTCCGTGCGCGCGGACGATCTCGCGCGAGATGTAGAGACCCAGGCCGATCCCCTCGCCCTTGGTGCCGGGGATGCGGAAGAACTTCTCGAAGATGCGATCCTGGTACTCGCGGGGGATCCCGGGTCCCTGATCGCTCACTTCGAATCGTACCCGGCCGCCGTCCGCCTCGGCCCGCAGCACGACCTGGCCGCCCCGCGGGCTGTGCCGGACGGCGTTGGAGAGCAGGTTGTCGAACACCAGCGACACGCGCTCCGGGTCGGCCAGCACCGGCAGCACCGGCTCGGACACGTCGGACACCAGCGACACTCCGGCTTCCCGCGCGCTCGCCTCGCGCGCCGCGGCGGCTCCCTCCACCAGCGCTTTGGAGGAGATGGGCGCGGGCGACACTTCCACCTTGCCCGCCTGGATGCGGGAGAGGTCGAGCAGGTCGTCCACGATGCCCTGCAGCCGCTCGCAATCCTCCCGCGCCGCGTACAGCAGGTCCGCCTGCTTCTCGGTGAGCGATCCGACCGTCCCCTCCACCAGGATGTGGATGGCCATGCGCAGCGAGGTGAGCGGCGTGCGGAACTCGTGCGCCACCGTCGCCACCAGGTCGTTCTTCAGCTCGTCGAAGCGCAGCAGGCGGGTCACGTCCTGCAGCACGATGGTCGCGCCGACGACGGCGCCCTGCTCCGAATAGAGCGGACTGGCCCGGGGCAACAGCCGCCGCTCCACGCCGGACGAGAGCACCCGCAGCGCATCGTCCAGGCCGCGGGGCACGTAGGCGCCCTTGCCGCCGACCACGTGCTGCCGCACCCGCTCGATCGCGTCGCGAACGTCGGGCTGCACGCGAACGAGCGGGTCCGGGCCGGCGCCGATCTGCAGCAGCGTCTCGGCGCTCTGGTTCACGTTCAGGACCCGGCCGTCCACTCCGAGCACCACCACCGGGTCGGGCAGGCTGTCGATGGCCGCCTGCGAGCTCTGCTGGGCCTGGAGCAGCTCTCCCAGCGAGCTGGAGCGGTACTCGCGCAGCCGGTTGGCCATGGTGTCCAGCTCGCGCCCGACCTCGGCCAGCTCGTCCTCGCCCTCGATGCCGGCCCGCGCGTCCAGGTCGCCCTCGCCGATGCGCCGCACCGCCATGCTGAGCCGGGACAGCGGCCGCAGGGCGCCGGCGGTGAGCGAAGCCGACGCGAGGAGCCCCAGGGTGAGCGCGGCGGCGGTGGCGAAGAGCAGCAGCGCCCGGCTCTTCTCGGCGGCCCGGCGCGCCTCCTCGCTCTTGCGCACCATCGCGTCCTGGTTGATCTCCAGGATGCGCTCGGCGGCCACCTTCACGCGCAGGAAGGCGGGCTGCATGACGGTGAAATAGCGCTCGCGCAGCGCGGCCGGAGCCGAGAGCTCCCGATACGACTGCGACGCTTGCAGGTACCGGATCCACTCGCCGCGCAGCCCCTGGGTCGCTTCCTTCTCGCCCGGCTCGGTGATGTTCCGCTCCTGTACGCGCAGCTCGTCCTCGAACCACTCGGTGTTCGCAGTGGCCTGCCCGTCCGACAGGTCCGGACGGCCCAGCGCCCGGAACGTGGCGGCGCTGTCGATCCGCTCCAGGGCTTCCTTCATCCGCTGCGCCGCGAGCACGCTGCGATAGTTGTCCTGCAGGATGCGTTCCGAGCTGCGCCCCAGGTCGCCCAGGGTACCCAGCGCGATCGCGCCGAGCACCGCCAGCACGGCCGCGAGCGGGGCCTGGGCGAAGAGCAGCTTCCGCCGGAGCGTCATGGCTCGTCCTCGAACGCCACCACGTGCACGTCGGCGTCGCGCGCCTCCCGGAGCAGCGTGAGTGGCACCGAGCCGAACAGCACCTGCCTCCACCAGGGCTGCAGGGAGCGCCCGACGACGATGTGCGCCACCCCATGGGTGCGCGCGAAGTCGAGGATCGCCTGCGCCGGGTCGGTCGACTTGAGCCGCACCACCTCTGCGCCCAGCTCCTTGGCCTTCTCGATGTTCTGCAGGAGGTGCCGCTGCGCCTCGGAATCGATCAGGTGCGGAGCCTCTTGCGGCGTCTCGACGTAGACCACGAACCAGTCGGTGTTGAGGCGCCCCGCCATGCGCGATCCGCGCGAGAGCAGCGTCTTGGCGCGCGGCGGATTCGAGGCCAGGCACACCATCACCCGCCCTGAGGTGTTCCCCTTCTGCTCCAGCGCGCCGCGCGCCCCCGCGCGGTCCAGGCTCTCCGCCACCTCGCGCAGGGCCAGCTCGCGCAGGGTGGCGAGGTTCGCGTCCTTGAAGAAGTTCTCCAGCGCCCAGGAGACCTTCTCGGGCGCGTAGATCTTGCCCTGCTGCAGGCGCTCTTGCAGGTCCTCCACCGCCAGATCGAGGTTCACCACCTGGTCGGCCTGCTTGAGGAAGCTGTCGGGAACGGTCTCCCGCACCGCGACGCCGGTCACCCGCTCGATGAGGCCGTTCAGCGACTCGAGGTGCTGCACGTTGAGCGCGCCGAGCACGTTGATGCCGGCGTCGAGCAGCGCCAGCACGTCCTGCCAGCGCTTGCGATTGGCCGAACCGGGCGCGTTGGTGTGCGGGATCTCGTCGACCACTGCGATCTGCGGTCTGCGCCGCACCGTTGCGTCGACGTCCATCTCCTCGACCGGCACGCCGCGATACTCGGTGCGCTTGCGCGGCACGACTTCCAGGCCCTCCATCAGGGCGGCGGTCTCCGCGCGGCCGTGCGTCTCGATGTAGCCGATCACCACGTCGACGCCGCGCCGCCGCAGGTCGTGCGCTTCCTGCAGCATCCGGTAGGTCTTCCCCACGCCCGCGGCAAAGCCGACGTAGAGCTTCAGCCGCCCCCGGCGACCCCGCTCGACCAGCTCGAGGAAGTCTTCCGGGCGGCGGCCCGCCGTTCGCTCGGGGATGGCCATCCGCGGATGCTACTCCTACCGCGTCGGGGCAGCCTGAATCATCGGCCCGCGATCGGCGGCCGGCCGAAGAGCCGATCCAGCGCCAGGTTCACCAGCAGCACGTTCACCCGCGGCTCGCCGAGCACCAGGAGGTCCCTTCCCTCGACGTTCGCCTCGATCACCGATCGCACGCGTGCGGGAGCGACCCCTCGCGCATGCCCGATGCGCGGAGCTTGCCACAGCGCCGCCTCGGGCGAGAGGTGGGGATCGAGGCCGCTGGCGGAAGCGGTCACGAGCTCCGCGGGGACGGCGCCCTGGGCGTCGGGGTTCTCCTGCTGCAGCCGCTCCACCTCCTTGGTGACGCGGTCGCGCAAAGCCTTGGAGGTGGGCCCCAGGTTCGAGCCGCCCGACGCGGCCGCGTCGTAGCCTTTCTCGCCGGCGGCCGAAGGACGGGGCTGCAGGTACGGCGCGCTGGTGAACGGCTGCGCGATCAGCTCGGACCCCACCACGCGCCCTCGCTCGTCGGCGATGAGGCTGCCGCGCGCCCGGCCTGGGAAGAGCGCCAGGGCGGCGCCGGTAGTGACCAGCGGATAGGCGATGCCGGTCAAGACCAGGGTGACCAGGGTGGCGCGCAGCGCGACCAGCAGTTCTTTGCCAGGCATGTGGCCTCCTACACCAGACCGATCGCAGCCAGGACCATGTCGATCGCCTTGATCCCCACGAACGGCGCGATCACGCCGCCGACCCCGTAGACGAGCAGCGAGCGCCGCAGCAGCGCCGCGGCGCCGAGCGGCCGGTACCGGACGCCGCGCAGCGCCAGGGGGATCAGCAGGATGATGATGATGGCATTGAAGATGACGGCGGAGAGGATGGCGCTGTAGGGCGAGGCGAGCCGCATCACGTCGAGCGGCTTCAGCTCCGGGAACACTCCCACGAACAGCGCCGGTAGGATGGCGAAGTACTTCGCGACGTCGTTCGCGATCGAGAAGGTGGTCAACGTCCCGCGCGTCATGAGGAGTTGCTTGCCGACCTCGACGACCTCCAGGAGCTTGGTCGGGTCCGAGTCGAGATCGACCATGTTGCCGGCTTCCTTGGCGGCCTGCGTCCCCGTGTTCATCGCCACGCCCACGTCGGCTTGCGCCAGCGCGGGAGCGTCGTTGGTGCCGTCGCCGGTCATCGCGACCAGCTTGCCCTTGGCCTGCTCCTCGCGGATGAGGCGCATCTTGGCTTCGGGCGTCGCCTCGGCGAGGTAGTCGTCGACGCCGGACTCCTTCGCGATGGCCGCGGCGGTGCGCGGGTTGTCGCCGGTGATCATCACCGTGCGGATGCCCATCGCCCGGAAGCGTGCGAACCGCTCCGCGATGCCCCCCTTCACCACGTCCTTGAGGTGGATGAGCCCCAGCACCCGCGCGCCGTCGGACACGGCGAGCGGCGTGCCGCCCGCGTCCCCGATGCGCCAGGCCGCCTGCACCAGTTCGTCGGGAACGCTTCCGCCCAGCCGCTGGACGTGGGCCACGACCGCGTCCACGGCGCCCTTGCGGACGACCCGGCCGGCCAGATCGGCGCCGCTCATGCGCGTCTGCGCGGTGAACTTGATGAAGTGCGCGACGCCCTTCGTCTCCCGGCCACGCAGCCCGTAGCGCTCCTTGAGCAGCACCACGATGGAGCGGCCTTCGGGGGTCTCGTCGGCGAGGCTGGCGAGGTGCGCCGCGTCGGCAAGCTCCGCCGCGCCAACGCCGGGCGCCGGGAGGATCTCGGTCGCCAGCCGATTGCCGAGGGTGATGGTGCCCGTCTTGTCGAGCAGCAGCGTGTCCACGTCGCCGGCGGCCTCCACCGCCCGGCCGCTCATGGCCAGCACATTCTTGCGCAGGAGTCGATCCATGCCCGCGATGCCGATGGCCGAGAGCAGGCCGCCGATGGTGGTGGGAATCAGGCAGACGAGGAGCGCCACGATCGCGGTCGCGCCCAGCGCGATCCCCGAGTAGAGGCCGAGCGGCACCAGCGTCACGCAGGCGAAGAGGAACACGATGGTGAGCCCGACCAGGAGGATGTGGAGCGCGATCTCGTTGGGCGTCTTCTGCCGCGCCGCCCCTTCCACCAGCGCGATCATCCGGTCGAGGAACGACTCGCCCGGATTGGAGGTGATGCGCACCACGATGCGATCGGAGAGCACCTTGGTGCCGCCCGTCACCGCCGAGCGATCGCCGCCGCTCTCCCGGATCACCGGCGCCGATTCGCCGGTGATGGCCGACTCGTCCACCGAGGCGATGCCCTGGATGATCTCGCCGTCGCCGGGGATCAGCTGGTTGGCCTCCACCACCACCAGGTCGCCTTTCTTCAGCCGCGAGGCCGGGATCATCTCCTCGTTGGCGACCGGCAGGACGTCCTCCGGCGCCGGCCAGGTGCGCACCTTGCGCGCGACCGTCTCCTGGCGCATGCGGCGCAGCGTGTCGGCCTGTGCCTTCCCGCGACCCTCGGCCACCGCTTCGGCGAAGTTGGCGAAGATCACCGTGAACCAGAGCCAGATCGACACCGCCAGCGTGAACCAGCGGGGCGCGGCTCCGGGGGGCGGCGCCGTCAGGTCGCGCAGCCAGATCGCCGTGGTGAGCACGCTGCCGATCTCGACCACGAACATCACCGGGTTCTTGGCCACCCGGTGCGGCGCGAGCTTGCGCAAGCTGTCCATGGTCGCGGACCAGAGGATCCCGCCGTCGAACAGGGAAAGCTGCTTTGCTTTGGCGGACATTTAAGCCCACCCGCTTGCTTGAGTTGACCGCTCACGGTCAATTCTACCGAGCGCCAACATTAAAATAGCCTCCCGGCCCGGCCGGCGAAATGCTCCACGAGCGGGCCCAGCGAAAGGGCGGGGAAGAAGGTCAGCGCGCCGACGATCACCACCACGGCGACGAGCAGCGCGACGAACAGCGCTCCCGTGGTGGGGAAGGTGCCCGGCCCGGCCGGGATCACCTTCTTGTCCACCATCGCCCCGGCGATGCCGAGGGCGGGGACGATCATCAGGAACCGGCCGATGAGCATGTCGGCGCCGAGCGCCAGGTTGTAGAAACGCGTGTTCGCGTTCAGCCCCGCGAACGCCGAGCCGTTGTTCCCCGCGCCGCTGGAGAACGCGTAGAGGATCTCCGAGAGCCCGTGCGGTCCGGGGTTCGCGATGGAAGAGGTGCCGTACGGCACGACCGCCGCCCAGGCGGAGAAGCCCAGGATGATCAGGGGGAAGATGAGCACGTAGAGCATGGCCAGCTTCATCTCGCGCGCTTCGATCTTCTTCCCCAGGTACTCGGGCGTCCGCCCCACCATCAGCCCGGCGATGAAGACGGTGAGCAGGACGAAGACGAGGATCCCGTACATGCCCGCGCCGACGCCGCCGAAGATCACCTCGCCCAGCTGGATGTTCACGAGCGGCACCAGCCCGCCGAGCGGCGTGAAGCTGTCGTGCATCGCGTTCACCGCGCCGCAGGAGGCGTCGGTGGTGACGGTCGCGAACAGCGCCGAGGCTGCCACTCCGAACCGCGTCTCCTTTCCTTCCATGTTGTCGGTTCCCTGCTGCAGTCCGGCGATGCCGCGCAGCGCCGGGTTGCCCTGCGCCTCGGCGGAGTACGTGCCGAGCACGCCGGCGAAGAACAGCACGGCCATGGCGGCGAAGACTGCCCAGCCCTGCCGCTGGTCGCGCGCCATCCGGCCGTACGTGTAGGTGAGCCCCGCCGGGATGGCGAAGATGGACAAGAGCTGGACGAAGTTCGTCAGCGGTGTCGGGTTCTCGAACGGGTGCGCGCTGTTCGCGTTGAAGAAGCCGCCGCCGTTGGTGCCCAGCATCTTGATCGCCTCCTGCGAGGCGGTGGGCCCCATGGCGAGCACCTGCTTGGCGCCTTCGAGCGTGACCAGCTCCCGGTACGGCGCGAGGTTCTGCAGCACGCCCTGGGAGACGAGGAACAGCGCGTACACGAAGGAGATGGGAAGCAGCACGTAGAGGGTGGCGCGGACGAGGTCGACCCAGAAGTTTCCGATGGTCTTTCCGCCGGCCGGGCCCGCCGTGCGGGTGAACCCGCGCGCCAGCGCCAGGGCGATGGCGATGCCGGCTGCCGCCGAGGTGAAGTTGTGCCAGGCCAGGCCGGCCATCTGGGTCAGGTAGCCCATGGTCGACTCGGGCGTGTAGGACTGCCAGTTGGTGTTGGTGGTGAAGCTCGCCGCCGTGTTGAAGGCGAGCGCCGGCTCCACCGGGCCGAGGTGCTGTGGATTGAGCGGCAGCAGGTGCTGCAGCCGCTCGATCGCATAGGTGCCGAGCAGCCCGAACAGGCTGAACGCGAGCAGCGAGAACGCGTACACGGGCCAGGTCTGCTCGCGCGCGGGGTCGACGCCGCACAGGCGGAACAGAAGCCGCTCGGCGCGGCCGAGCACCGACGGCAGCGGCTGCCCTTTGCCTTCGAAGACGCGGAACATGTACGCGCCCATCGGGCGCACCAGCGCGAGCACGACGACGAAGAACAACCCGATCTGGGCCCAACCGGTGGCGGTCATGTCAGAACCGCTCCGGCCAGAGCAGCGCGTAGCCGAGATAGACGATCAGCAGCACCGCCAGCGCGAGCCCGATGCCGTATTCGAGGTTCACGGCGCACCCCCGAGGTGAGCGCAGAACCGCACGTAGGCCCACGAGACCGCGAAGAACGCGACGCTGGCCAGAACGAGCAGGAGGTCGATCATGCCGCGGTGCGGTGCATCCCGCGTGCCGGACACGTCCCTTGCACGGGCGGGTCCGCTGCGACCGTTCCGGCGTTCGGACCTTGCGAGACGCAAGCCAGGGCCGTGCCCGTCCTTGCGTTTTGCAAGTCAGGTCGCTCGTGCAACACGACGCGAGAAGAGCGCCGGCGGGACGGCCATCGAAGCCCGGAAGTGGACACCTGTGCCACTTGCAGGCCTCTCGCGTGCCCTCCAGTTTGCCGGGTGCCGGCGGCCGTTCGGTTGGCCTGCTTCCGGGGAACTGCTACCGTGCAGTCTCGATGAAGGAGGGGCGTGGTGACTCGAGGAATCATCATCGCGGGGGCGTTGGCGCTCACGGCATGCGCCGGCAGCTCGAAGCAGACGAAAAGCTCCGAAGAGCAGTCGCAGCTCATCTGCACCTACGAGCGGGCCATCGGCAGCAACATTCCCGAGAGGGTCTGCCGGGAACCCGAGGATCAGCCTGAGCCGGCGCAGGGCGGCGCCCAGACCCAACCCGGCGGGCAGAGCACGCGGTAGAGGCGCGGCCGCGCGGGGAGCGCGGCCGGCGCCGTGGCCATCATCACTCGTTGCGGCTGGTCTGCAGCGGGGGCGGCGAGACCCGGTGCTGCGTGGCCTGCTCGAATGCGTAGGCGAAGCCGATCAATTTCGGCTCGCTGAACGCGGGTCCGGAGAACGTCACGCCGAACGGCGACTGCTTCGGGTGGAAGTTGGGGTCGGCGGCATCGATGGCGGCCGTGTTCAGGTTGGGGAAGAATCCGCCCGGCACGATCACGCTCGGGTATCCGGCGCGGGCGGGCGCGTTGGCGCCGAAGTTGGCGGGGAACAGGACCGCATCGAACTTCTTCCCTTTGCAGCTCCCCTGGTCGGCGACGAGCCCCGCGCATTCCGGCGGGACCACTCCGGTGTAGAGGACGTCGAGGCCGCAGGTCCTGGTCAGCTTCAGGTCGAGAGCGCGGTCCGCCTGGTAATTGCGCAGGTCTTCGCCCGGGCCGGTGTTCAGGATGTCCGACCCTACGGCGATTGCCTGTCCGTACTTGAGCCCCACCTCAGGGTGCGCCGCGTTGAAGGAGACCACGTCGGAGAGAGTGCGGACCGTCCGCACAGGGATCGAGGCGCTCGAGGCGCTCACGCCGGGGCCGAAGTCCGCGTCGGCGAGATAGGAGTTGAGATCGCGCTTGAAGCCGAACATGAGCACGGTCGAGCACGGCGGGATCGCTCCGGCGGGGGTGGCCCTGCGGGCTTTGACGTCACCCGAAGTGACGCAGGTGCCGTAGTTGTTCAAGATGTTCTGGGAGGGGATCTCGCACTCTTCGAACGTCGCGCCCAATGACGTCATGGTGGCGATGGCGTCGTTCATCAAGGCTGTCCGCGCCGCGCCCAGGCCGAAGTCGATGAAGTACGTTTTCTTGGGCACTGCGATGTGCGCTCCCTTCAGCGCCTTGGGGTTGAGGAACTTCGTGTAGTCGCTGAAGCACTTGCCGGGCGTGAGGCAGGCCGCGGTCGCCGGGTCCTTCTCGTCGAAGCCGGCGAGCACGCCGAGCAGCTTGGCCGCGTCGGTCACCGTCCGCGCCATCGGGCCGGCGGTGTCCTGATCGGCGGTGATCGGCACGATGCCGTGCCGGCTGACGAGGCCGAGCGTCGGCTTGATGCCGGCGAGGCCGTTCTGACCAGAGGGGCTGAGGATCGATCCGGAAGTCTCCGTGCCGACGCCCACGGTGGCCAGGTTCGCGCCTACGGCGATGCCCGGGCCGGAGCTGGAACCCCCGGTCTGCAGCACCGGGCGGCCGTCGTTGGCCGGCGCCGTCTTTCTCGGATCGATCCGTGGATCATAGGCGTTGAAGCCAAAGCCGACTTTCGACAGGTCGCCACCGTTCTGGAAAAGCTGGAACCGCAGCTGCGAGCTGAAGCCGGTCGGCATGCCGAGAGCGATGAAGTTGGCGAACTCCGTCAGGGTCCCCTTGCCGAGGATGATGGCGCCGGCGCGGCGCAGCTTGGCGGCGATGAACGCGTCCTTCTTCGGCCTCGATCCGCCGAGCGCGACCGATCCGGCGGTGGTCGGCATGTCCTTGGTGGCGATGTTGTCCTTGAGGATGATCGGAATGCCGAACAACGGCCTTCCGCCGTCGTCTTCGAGATCGGCGTCGTCGGCGGCATGCTCATTGACGTGCATGAAGCCGTTGAGCGGCTGTTGACCTGTGCCGCCGTTCAACGGCTGCCCCGCGCCCTGATCGAAAGCGGCGATCCGCGCGAGGTACATCTTCACGAGATCCTCTGGAGTCAGCTCCCCGGATCGGAACGCGGCCTGGATGTCGGCGATGGTCGCCTCGGCCACCTGGAACTCATCGCGGTCTCCAGCGTGCGCGATGGCCGGCAAGACGAGTGCTGCAACTGCGAGCAGGAGCGAGGTACGTAGGCACGGACCCTTCATGGGCTGTTCCTCTCATAGGGATGTCGCCGCGCGTGCGGCGGCCGGAAGCGACTGGTTGGCGGAGTTTTCCCCGGTCTCGTTTGCCGCACCGGGAGCGCTCTCGTCTAGCAGGACTGCGGTCGGAGGCAGCGCCGTGCATTTGATTTGAAACACTTGCAGGCGAGCGGCGTACTCCCGGCGCGAAGGCAAGACCGTGCTCGGTTGGAGCGCTGCCGCTGATCGGGCATCATGGCCCGCCTTTTTTCGGAGGAACGATGCGAAAGCAGATCGGGCTGGTCCTCGTCGGTGCTCTCCTGCAAGCGGGCGCGGCTCGCGCCTTGACGGCCGACGAGGTGGTCGCGCGCAACCTGGCCGCGCGCGGAGGCGCCGCCCAGATTGCCGCGGTCCGCTCGCTGCGCCTCGCTGGGACCGCCTCGTTCAGCTTCGGCGACACCAAGGTCGACGTGCAGTGGGCCGAGGTGCAGAAGCGCCCCGGCATGGTGCGCACCGAGATCTCCCTGCAGGGCCTCACCGCGGTGGACGCTTACGACGGGCGGGACGGCTGGGAAGTGCAGCCGTTCTCCGGCCGGCGCGATCCGCACCGGACCTCCGCCGACGAGGCCAAGGACCTGCAGCGCAGCGCCGAGATCGGCGGACCGCTCGTGGCGGCCGCGGAGAAGGGCCACCGCGTCGAGTACCTGGGCACCGACGACCTGGACGGCACGCCGGCGCACAAGCTGCGCGTCACGCGCAAGGACGGCGACGTCCAGTACCTCTACCTCGACCCGGACTACTTCCTCGAGATTCGCGTGGTCACCGAGAGCAAGGTGCGCGGCGTGGAGCGCATCACCGAGACCGACCTGGGCGGCTACGAGCAGGTCGCCGGAGTCTGGTTCCCGTTCTCCATCGAGTCGGGCGAGAAGGGGAAGCCGCGCAACTTTCGCCTGACCGTCGAGCGCGCCGAGCCGAACGTGGAGCTGGACGACGCGCTGTTCCGCTTCCCCACCGGGCCGGTGGGCCGCGCCGTCATTCCGGGCCCCGCGCCGGCGCAGACCGCGGCGGCAGCGCCGCCGTCGCCGCCCGGCAACCGGGCCGCGCCCGTGCTCGACTCCGGCGTCATCTCGGGGCTCCGGTCCCGCAACATCGGGTCCGCGACGATCAGCGGCCGTATCGCCGCCCTGGCCGCCCGCAACGACGGGGGGAAGACCATCCTGTACGTCGGCGCGGCGAGCGGTGGAGTCTGGAAGTCGGGCGACGGCGGCACCACCTTCCGGCCCGTTTTCGACAAGGCGCCCGTGCAGTCGATCGGAGCAATCGCGATCGATCCCAAGGACCCGCAGAGCGTCTGGGTGGGGACGGGCGAGTCGTGGACTCGAAACTCGGTGTCCATCGGGGACGGCATCTACAAGTCGATCGACGGAGGCGAATCATGGACCCACATGGGCCTGCCGCAGTCGGAGCGGATCGCCCGGATCGTCGTGCACCCCCAGAATGGCAACGTGGTCTACGCCTGCGTCCCGGGCAAGCTGTGGAGCGACAGCCCCGACCGCGGGCTCTACAAGACGGCCGACGGCGGGCGCACCTGGGACCTGGTCCTCACCGGGCACAACGGCTCGACGGGGTGCTCGGGCCTGTCGATGGATTCCAAGGACCCGAACGTTCTGTTCGCCGGGTTGTGGGACTTCCGCCGCAAGGGATGGACGTTCCGCTCCGGCGGCGACGGTCCCGAGGCGCCGAGCGGCAGCGGCCTGTATCGGTCGGCCGACGGCGGCGCGACCTGGACCGAGCTCACCTCGGGCGGGCTCCCGCCCAAGCCGTGGGGGCGCGTCGAGGTGGCGGTGGCTCCGTCCAACGGCAGCGTCGTCTACGCGTTCCTCGAGTCGAAGGACTCGGCGCTGTTCCGCTCGGCCGACGGCGGCAAGACCTGGGAGGCGCGCGACAAGAGCCAGATGATGGTCTGGCGCCCGTTCTACTTCGCCCGCCTGGTGGTCGATCCGACCAATGCCGACCGCGTCTACAAGCCCGACCTGAACCTGATCGTCAGCGAGGACGGAGGACGCAGCTTCGCCCAGAGCGGGGGCCGCGCGCACGGCGACTGGCACGACGTGTGGGTCGACCCGGACAATCCAAAGCACGTGGTGGGCGGGGACGACGGCGGGCTGTGGGTCTCGTACGACGGCGGGAGCCGCTGGTGGAAGGCGGCCAACCTGCCGGTCGCCCAGTTCTACCACGTGAGCGTGGACGACAAGGACCCGTACCAGGTCTACGGCGGGCTGCAGGACAACAGCTCGTGGGTCGGAGACTCGGCGTATCCGGGCGGCATCACCAACAACCGCTGGGAGAACCTCTACAACGGCGACGGCTTCTGGACCTGGCAGGATCCGGCCGACGCGAACGCGGTCTACGCCGAGTTCCAGGGCGGCTACATCGGGCGAGTCGACCGGCGCACCCTGGCCAGCAGGGACATCCAGCCCAAGGCTGGCTACAAGGAGAAGCTCCGCTTCAACTGGAACGCGCCCATCGCCGTCAGCCCCACCCGCAAGGGCACGATCTACATCGGCGCGCAGTTCCTCTTCCGCTCGCGCGACAAGGGCGAAAGCTGGGAGCGCATCTCGCCCGATCTGACCACCAACGATCCCGAGAAGCAGAAGCAGGAGCAGTCGGGCGGCGTCACCGTCGACAACTCCGCCGCCGAGATGCACACCACCATCTACGCCATCGCCGAGTCCCACACCACCATCTACGCCATCGCCGAGTCCCGCTTCGACTCCAACGTGGTCTGGGTGGGCACCGACGACGGCAACGTGCAGCTCACGCGCGACGGCGGCAAGTCGTGGAGCAACCTGACCCGCAACGTGACGGGGCTGCCGCCGAGCTCGTGGGTCAGCTGGATCGAGGCGAGCCGCCACCAGGCCGGCACGGCCTACGCGGCGTTCGACCGGCATTCTTTCGGCGACCTGACGCCATGGGTGTACCGCACCACCGACTACGGGAAGACCTGGACGCGCATCGTCGGCCCGCAGCAGGGCGTCCGCGGGTACGCCCACGTCGTGAAGGAAGACGCGGTCCGGCCGCAGCTCCTCTTCCTGGGAACGGAATTGGGGCTCTGGCTTTCCCTGGACGGCGGCAAGGAGTGGGCCGAGTTCAAGGGAAGCGGCTTTCCGGCCGTGGCGGTCCGCGACCTGGCGCTGCAGCACCGGGAGGGAGATCTCGTCATCGCGACCCATGGGCGGGGCCTGTGGGGGATCGACGACTTGACGCCGCTGCGCGCGCTGACGTCCGACCTGCTCGCGCGCGACGCGGTCTTCCTGCCGGGACGCCCGCCGCAGCAGCGGATGCCGGCGCAGGGCGGTTGGCCCGAGGGCGACGCGACCTTCTCGGGCGAGAACCCCGTCGGCGGTGCCGTGATCACCTGGTACCAGCGCACGCGCCACCTCTTCGGGCCCATCCGGCTGGACGTGCTCGACGCCCGAGGCAAGGTGGTCGAGACGATCTCCGCCACCAAGCGGCGCGGTCTCAACCGCGTCGCCTGGACCATGCGCATGCCGGCTCCGCGAGTCCCGCGCGCGGCGCAGCTCGCTACCAACGCGGTGCAGGGTCCACGGGTGCCGCCCGGAACGTACACGGTGCGGCTCACCAAAGGCGCGCAGGTGCTGGAGACGAAGCTCACGGTGGCCATCGACCGGCGCGCCCCGTACGGCGTCGCGGAGCGGCGGGCGAACTTCGACGCGGGAATGCGCATGCACGCGCTCTTCGGAGACATGAGCGGGCTGGTGGATCGGATCGACGGGGCCCGGGCGGCGATCGAGGCGCGGACGCCGCCTGGAGGAGGTGAAGAAGAAGATCGTCGCCACCAAGGAGGGCGGCGCCATCACCGGGGAGGAGCGCATCCGGGAGCACGCCGATCTGCTCTACGGCGCGTTCGTGCAGTGGGAGGGCTCCCCGGCGAAGTACCAGCTGGACCGCATCGACGTGCTCGGCCGCGAGCTGTCGGAAGTGCGGGCCGAGTTCGACCAGCTGGCCACCACCGAGGTGCGCGCCGTGGACGAGCAACTCCGCCACCGCAATCTGCCTCCCATCCCCACCACCCACGCCGCACTCGACGTGCCCCGCGACGGCGCCACCGCCTCGCTCCGCTGCGGGACCGCACGCGTGACCGACTGCATCCCCGCGACGGCGTCGGCGGCTGCCGCCGAGCTGCGGTAAGGACTCAAAAACCTGACAGGGAGCGCGGGAGAAAAGGGCGGCGCTGGCCGTGTGCGCAGCATGGACGGATCGTCCAGCCACTGGTCAGTTCACAGCCTGGTTCATTGCGGCCATCGTCATCGTATCCACAGCTCGCCCACATGCACTTCGGTCGCGGACCACAGACCATCCACAGGACCCCGTGCAAAGGCGGGACAGTACGCAAACATCGTACACATGCAAATTCACTTAGTTACGTGGTGAACGTGCTGGCACGAGCCGTGCTCATAGGTCCTGCGTGTCCGGCGGCCCGGTGGTTCGCCAGACGCGAGGCCTCGAACCCGTCTTGCGAAAGGAGGGCGGGGGTTCAGGCCAGAAACCTCGTGCGGGTCGGTAGCCTGGTCCCAGGCAAACCGAGCCTCGCACCGGCGATACGCCGAGGACCGGCCGCAACGGGCTCGTTGCGGTGAAGGTCGTGGGCGGAGGGGACGCGAAGGCGTTTCCACGGTGCGGGGAAGGAAGACCCGGAGGAGGCGAAGCCCAGGAGGGGCGCGGATCGGTCGGGGCTCTAACCGGTTCCGCCGTCACCGCACTCTCCGCGGGGAGCAAGGCCCTGAAGACGAGGATGGGGTCGCCGGCGCGGGTCAAACCGCAGGCGCCTCCATCCAACGGCAAGAGGGCATGACTCGGCCGGCGAAAGCCGGTACGGCTCCGCGGAGAGGGACAAACCCCTGAAGGGCAAACCCTGGACGCGGCTGCGGGGCGAAACAAACCCGCAAGGCAGGTGGCGGAGCAAATCGTCGAGGACGTGCGAAACGTCGAGGACGGACCGTCAGCTCGGGGGGTGGGAACCCCGGGCACCAGTGGACGTCGCCTGCTGATGTCGCGATGAGGGAATTGGAACCCCAAGGGAGGCGCTCTCTGGCCTTCGGACGGTCGCGAGGTCGTCCGGGGTACCGAGGGCAGGTCGTCGGTCGCAGTACTCTGGAGGAGGCGGAAAGCTCGAGGGAGGATGAAGCCGCGTGCGAAAGCTCGCGGCGGATGGCGGTCGGACAGATCCGCTGGACCCGGCAGAAATGCCGAGCCTCGGCGGGTGCGGGGAACCCGATACCCCCGCAATCCGGCCGCAGACAAGACTCCGAGGAGCACCGAACCTTCACGAGAGGCAGTGCCGGGCAGGGTGACCTGCACGGTGCAGCGACCGATGGTCTGAATCCTCCGAAGGGGAATGCGCGCAGGGCGGGCCTTTGGGCCGCCGGGCACGCTGACTTCACGAGGCCTGCGAGCCCTGTTTCCTGGGCCGCGGGCCTCGTTCTTTTCAGTCGCCGCCGCGCTGCGCTTTTCCACGCCGCGGGCCACGGCGGACGTAGTCAGGCAGCCGATCCCAGGAAAGAGACCGCCTGCTCGACCACGGTCTGGTCCCGCAGGATCCGGTTGTGTCCCACCCGTGGAACGTCGACCAGGCGCGCGCCCGGCCACGCATGCGCGATGGCGGCCGCGTCGTGCCAGGGCACCTCCCGATCCTCCGGATCGTGGAAGACGAGCAGCGGCGTGCTTGCGCCCCGCGCGAGGGTGGGCACCTCGAGCGCCGACATGGGGACTCCGATCCGCGACTCGAACCGGCGGCGCATCGCGTCGGCGATCCAGGGCGGGATGTGGAATTGCCAGGAGAAGCGCATCACCACGTCCGTCATGCTGGCCACCGGGGCCAGGAACACGGCGCGTCGGACGGGCACCCCGCGATGGATGGCGAGCGCGCCGGCGGCAGCGCCTCCGGAGTGGCCGATGAACGCGTGCACGGGACCCAAGCGCGCGCTGAGCGCCTCCAGTGCGTCGGCGAAGGCGACGATGGAGGAGCCGCGCCCGGTCGACGAGCCGTGCCCGGGCGCGTCCGGCGCCATCACGCTGTAACCGGCGGCCAGCAGGGGCGACACGAAGGAAACGAGCTGCTCCGAGCGGCCGCCCCAGCCGTGGAGCAGAAGCGCCACTGGACCGTCGCCCCAGGACCAGATGGCCAGCCGCTCGCCACCGACCGTCAGGTAAAAGCGATGGCCTTCTTCGAGCACCGGGGACGGGCGCGCTTCGACGTAGGGTGGCGTGCCGAACGCGTGCTCGGCCAGACGCACGGCGAGCGGGGGCGCGATCGCAGAGGCAACCCGGAAGCCGGCGCGCAGCCAGGGGGAGGGTCCTCGGTGGGGCAGGCGCACGGGCAGTGGAGGGGCGGGCCGCTCCGGGACCTGTCCGGCGGCGTCCGGCGCTTCGGGCGAAACAAACCGAACGTTCGTGCTGTTTTCTGGCGAGTACAGGATGGCGCGCATCGGTGCCTCCGTTGTCTGGACCTTTTTTCAGCGGCGGTTTGCAGCCGGCTTGCGCCGGGGCCTGCGTGGATCGGACTTCGGCAGGGGCCGCGCGGCGGCAGCGTCGAGCCGGGCCTTGGTCGCGCGGCGCGCGCGGTCGAACGAGATGCGGTCGCCGAAGAGCTGGTATGCCCAGTTCGCGCCCTGCGCGAGCGAGTCGATCTCGAACGCGAGCTGCGCGGGATCGATGTCGGCCTGGAGGTGGCCTTCGTCCTGTGCCCGCCGTACGGCTCCGGCGAGCAGCTCGACCCAGCTCTTCATGTGCCCGGCGATGCGCTCGCGCACCGCCCCGGGGCGCCCGTCGAACTCGGCCGATGCGGCGGCGAAGAAGCAGCCGCCGCGGAAGACCTCGCGCTGCATGTACTCCAGCTTGGATTCGCAGAGCGACCACAGGCGCGGCAGCCCGCGGGGAGCGGTCATTCCGCGGCGCACGACCTGCTCGATGAAGATCGCCGCGGCGTGGTCGACGGTCGCAAGCTGCAGCTCCTCTTTCGAGCCGAACGCGGCGAAAAGGCCGCTCTTGCTCATCTCCAACCTGAGCGCGAGCCTGCCGATCGAGAGGCCCTCGAGGCCCTCGACGGAGGCGATGTCCACGGCGGCGTCGAGGATCTGCTGGCGCGTGCGATCCCCGCGCTCCACCCGTCCGTCGACCTTGCCTGCCGCTTCCATTCCAAGACCAATAGCACGACCGTTCGTGCAGCGCAACCGGTGCCCGCCCGGAGGGTGTCTGCCATCGGCACAAGCCATGGAGATGCCTGGAAGGATTTCCGGGGCTACCCTGTTGGGCGCGTGGACTACCCGGAGGTCCGGATGCCCGCCGTGCTGCTGGTCGAAGACGACGCCGATACCCGCGACGTCGTCCGCGCGCTCTTGGACGAAGAGGGCTACCAGACGGCCGTCGCCACGGACGGCCAGGAAGCGATCGACTACCTCTCCGCCTGCAAGGAGCTCCCCTGCCTGATGCTGCTCGACCTGCTCATGCCTCGCGTGGGCGGGGCGGCCGTGCTTCGCTGGATGCGGACCCAACCGCGCCTCGCCAATGTGCCCGTCGCAGTGATTTCGGCGCGCCCGCAGTCGAGCGGCTCGCAAGTCGCGAGCGCCTTCCGCGACCACGTCATCGGCGTGCTGCAGAAGCCATTCGACATCGACCGCGTGCTGAAGCTGATCGAGGAGCACTGCGGGGAAGTCGAGCAGCCCGCCGCCTGACGCAGTAGGATCGCGGCATGGTCCATCCACTCGCCGGGAAGCCGGCGCCGCGCGAGATGCTGGTCGACCTCGAGCTGCTCCGGCGGCGCTACTTCGAAAAGCCCGATCCGGCCGATCTGCAGCAGCGGGTCAGCTTCGGCACCTCGGGTCATCGCGGGTCGTCGCTGCGCGGGAGCTTCAACGAAGCGCACATCGTGGCGATAACCCAGGCGGTCTGCGAGTACCGCAAGGCGCAGGGAACCAGAGGCCCGCTGTATCTCGGCGCCGACACGCACGCGCTCTCCGGTCCCGCGCAGCGCACCGCGCTGGAGGTGCTGGCCGCCAACGAGGTGGACGTGCTCCACGCGCCCGAAGGCCAGTGGACGCCCACGCCGGTCGTCTCACACGCGATCCTGGTGCACAACCGGGGGCGCACAGGCGGGCTGGCCGACGGGATCGTCATCACGCCTTCGCACAACCCGCCGGAAGATGGAGGCATCAAGTACAACCCGCCCAGCGGGGGGCCCGCGGACACCTCGGCAACCGGATGGATCGAGCGCCGCGCCAACGAGCTGCTCTCGGGGCAGATCCGGCGCGCCGGCGGCGGACGCTCCCCCACGCTTCGCGAACACGACTTCGTCGCGCCGTACGTCGCAGATCTGAAGAACGTCATCGATCTCGACGCGGTCCGTTCGGCGCGCCCGCGCCTGGCGGTCGATCCGCTGGGCGGCTCGAACGTCGCGTACTGGGGGCCCATCGCCGAGCAGTACGGGCTCGACCTGACGGTGGTGAACGACCGCGTGGATCCCACCTTCTCGTTCATGCCGCTCGATCACGACGGCAAGATCCGGATGGACTGCTCGTCGCCGTACGCGATGGCCAACCTGGTCGCGCTCAAGGAGCGTTACGACCTCGCCTTCGGCAACGATACCGACTCGGATCGCCACGGCATCGTCACGCCGGGGCAGGGGCTGCTCAACCCCAATCACTACCTGGCCGCGGCGATCGCCTTCCTCTACCGGAACCGGCCGGGCTGGAGCGCGCGGGCGGCCGTCGGCAAGACGCTGGTGTCGAGCAGCCTCATCGATCGCGTCGTGCGCGAGCTGGACCGTGAGCTGCGCGAGGTCCCGGTCGGCTTCAAGTGGTTCGTCGACGGGCTCCTCGACGGCTCGCTCGGCTTCGGCGGCGAGGAGAGCGCGGGGGCCTCCTTCCTGCGCCGCGACGGCACGGTCTGGACCACCGACAAGGACGGCATCATCCTCGATCTGCTCGCGGCCGAAATGCTGGCGCGCACCGGCAAGGACCCGGGGGAGCAGGCCGGCGAGATCATGCGGCGGTTGGGGACGCCGCACTACACGCGCATCGACGCGCCGGCGACGCCGCGGCAGAAGTCGGTGCTCAAGAAGCTGTCGCCCGAGTCGGTCCGGGCGGAAACGCTCGCTGGACAGCCCATCCGGGCGAAGCTGACGCGCGCGCCCGGCAACGGCGCCGAGATCGGCGGGCTCAAGGTGGTCGCCGACGACGGGTGGTTCGCGGCGCGTCCCTCCGGGACCGAGGACGTCTTCAAGATCTACGCGGAGAGCTTCCGCGGCGAGGACCACTTGCAGGCGATCGTCGCCGAGGCGCGGCAGATCGTCGCCGAAGCGCTGCGCGGGGCGTGACCCCGGTGGCCTTGCCGATCAGCCCCCCGGTAGAGCCGATGCTGGCGAAGCTCGCGGGCGAGCTGCCCGGCGGAGAAGGCTGGCTGTACGAGCCGAAGTGGGACGGTTTCCGGGCTCTCGCCTTCCGCGACGGTGGCGAGCTGTATCTACAATCCCGCGAGCTGAAGCCGCTCAACCGCTACTTCCCCGAGCTCGAGGCGCCGCTCCTGCGCGAGCTGCCGGAGCGGTGCGTGGTGGACGGGGAGATCGTCATCACCGGGAAGAAGGGCCTCGATTTCGAGGCGCTGCTGCTGCGCATCCACCCCGCGGCCTCCCGGGTGAAGATGCTGGCGCAGGAGAGCCCCGCATCGTTCGTCGCGTTCGACCTGCTCGCGCTCGGCGGCGACGATCTGCGCGATCGGCCGCTGGCCGAACGGCGCGAGAAGCTCGTGGGCGCCCTGCGGAAGGCGCGCGCACCGGTGCACCTCACCCCGGCGACGGCCGACCGCGCGGTCGCGCAGGATTGGTTCTCGCGCTTCGAGGGCGCCGGCCTCGACGGCGTGGTGGCCAAGCAGCTCGACTCCACGTACCAGCCCGGCAAGCGCGCGATGGTGAAGGTGAAGCACGCGCGCACCGCCGACTGCGTGGTGGCCGGGTTCCGCTGGCACAAAAATGGCCCAGGCACCCTGATCGGCTCGCTGCTCCTCGGGCTGTATGACGACGAGGGCACGCTGCACCACGTGGGCATCGCGTCCAGCTTCACCATGGCGAAGCGCCGCGAGCTGGTGGCCGAGCTGGCGCCGCTGCGCGAGAACGCGCTCGCCGATCATCCCTGGCGCGACTGGGCCGGTGCGGAGGAGGGCGAGCAGCGGATGCCCGGCGGCTCCAGCCGCTGGAACCGCGGCAAGGACCTGAGTTGGGAACCGCTCCGTCCCGAGCGCGTCTGCGAGGTGGCGTACGACCATCTGCAGGGCACGCGCTTCCGCCATGCGACCCACTTCCAGCGCTGGCGCCCGGACAAGGACCCCCGCTCCTGCCGCTACGACCAGCTGGAGGAAGTCCCCGCGCTGGAGCTGTCCCGCATCTTCGCCGGGACGTAGTCGCCGCGCCTATTGGCGGCACGTGACCAACCCGCGAATGCACAACTTTGGTCGCCGGCGCGGAGGGTCTTCTCCAGCACCTGATATGCACCACGCACCCGAGGACAAAACGAGGTCGGTCTCGCTTGCTTTTCAGGGGGGTGTACCGAGCGCGGCGAGCAGCAAAGGGGTGTGCGGCCAGGCACTACCCAGCATGTGTGTTACGCCATGCGCCGTTTCGGACCCCGCGAAGAACGAGAATTCCAGTTCAACCGGTTGAACTAAATGTCTCGTCCGGAACAATTCCGGGAGACTAGCCGCTCGAGCTCAGCCTACTCGATCGGTGTCCCTACCGGCATGGACGGCGCAGGCTTGACCTCGAACATCTTCTCGTTTGCCCGCATGACGACGAACACCCGCACATTGTTAAGCGGGGCCTTGGGGGCCAGAGCAGCTGCAACCCAGATCCAGCTGATTGGAAGAGCGTCATCGATCAAGACAGCGACCGGATGATCCGAGCCGTGCCGGTCCAGGACGTTGACATAGGCGCGGAGCAGGTCGTCGAACGACTGTGAACCGGTCCTCCAAACCACGCCACGGCCTGCTTTCTGCCCCCTGATGACGGCCGTCCTGTTCGTCGGTACGTCTGACGTACCGGTACGCGGTACCAGTGCCAAAGCGACGAGGAGAACCGCGGTGCCCGTCAAAGAGCGTCGGCTCGATTTACGATTCATGAAGCGCCTCGGGTCTGCCGTACGTGTCACGCCATCAGGTGGCCGGGCAGCGGCAGGTTGTCGCCCATCACCACCGGCCCGACCGGCACGAACGGCGGTGCAAAGGTGGGGATCTGCCCCTTGCCCATCACCATCATCACTTGCTGCGAGGCGAGCCAGATGAGGAAGCCGATCGAGAGGACGGTGGCGATGCCGTCGTGCAGCGCTGCGTACTGCTTGGTCTTGTCCTTGTCCTTGAGGCCGCCGTCGAGGGCGTCGTCCATGGCCTTCGCCATCGAGCTCGGCATGCAGATCTCGGTCATCATCGGCGAAGGACACATGATGAGCGGCACCGGGATGTTCGGCATGGGGGGGGCCATCGGGCCGGGGAAGGGGACGAAGGCGGGGTACCAGGGCAGCCCCGGGACCATCACCTTGTCCTGCCACTTCTTGAAGCACTGCGAGACGCCCTTGGCGACGGCGTCGCGGTGCTTGGCTTTGTTCCCGGTCCAGGCGGCCACCTGAGGGGCCTGCTTGATGAGCCCCTCCAGCTCGGGACCGTCGAGGCAACCGGGCGTGCCCAGCGCGGTGAGCGCGTTGACCTTCAGGTCCTTGAACTTGGCCTGCAGCTTCCAGAGGTTGTGCGCAAAGCCGATGGCGTCGAGCATCGTGTCGTGGAATTCCTTGAATTCCTTTCCGATCTTGTCGCAGGTCTCCTGGTGGTACTTGTTCGGGATTTCCGAGGGCATGAACCAGGGCGGGATGAGCTGTGGCACGGCCTTCCGGTCCCCGGAATGGAACTGAGCTTCGTCCTTGATCGAGTACGAGCTCTTCCACTCGGTGCCGAGCTTCAGGCCGTGCGAGAAGAATTTGAGATTTCCGAGGATCTTGATGAGCGTCAGCCCTGGCATCGCCGCCCCCCTCGCCAGTTTACTACGCGCAGCCGGGCCCCTCCAGCCGCCGCGCCTTTCGAGAAACGCTACTCGTCGAGGTGGTCGCGCTTGAACTGATCGATGGCAGCCCGGGTCTCCGGGGCGGGGCTGTCGCCCACGGCGGCGTCCAGCTCCTCCAGGATCGCCTTCACCGCCTTGCGCTTCTCTTCCTTCAGCTTCCGATCGGCGACGGACGCCATGGCCAGGCGCTCGATCGTGGCGGGGCTCATGCGCGGCATCTGCGGGTCCCACGTCTCCGCGCCCTGCAGCACCAGCGTGTCGAGCGCGACGCCCGTGGCTTCCGCGACCCGTTCGCGCTGTTCCTGCGTGAGCAGCACGCGCGTCTCGCCGCTGCCCTTGCTCTGCGCGTAGGCCTTCTCCAACCCGGCGGCCATGTGCCCCAGCTCGTCGGCCATCTGGGCAATCTGCTTGCCCAGCTCCTGCACGCGGTCGGCGTTCGTCTCCTGGGCGATCTGCTCCAGGAGCGGCTGCATCGACTTCTGCTTGCGCTCGATCTCTTCCAGGCTCGCCATCGGGCACCCTCCGCCTCAGCGGGTCGCCAGCACCAGCAGCCGGGCGGCGTCCGCGTCCGACAGGCCGAGCAGCTGCTGCACGCGCCCGAGCACCGTCTCCTCCTCGAGCGGAAAGACCCGGTCGGCGCCCATCACCCGCGCGCAACACTTGAAGGCCAGCTCACGGTACTCGGCGTCCTTCAGGTCGGCGGCGGCAGCCGCCAGGCAAGCGTCCATGCCATCGGCGAGCATCCACTTGCGCGTCTCGCGCCCGATCTCGCTCACCACGCCGACGTGATCCAGCAGGGGGTTGCCCGCCACCTGGCGCTGGATCGCCAGAGCTTCGCTGCCCTCGACGTGCCCGTCCGCCCAGGCGGACAGCACCATCAGCTGCACCACGCGGCGCGCTTGGACGGGGTCGAAACGATCCATCGGGTGCCATTGTGCCCAAAGAGGGGCGGCCAGGTCCATCCGGGGGACCCGCGATGCCGGGTTTTCCCTCGTTCACGCGGGTTGGCGCTTCTCGAGAAAACGCTTCAGGAGCAGGGGTAAGACGACCAGGAGCAGCGCCAGGGTGATGCCGATGGTGATCTCCAACCAGCGCAAGTCCTTGGCCAGTTCGTGCGAGGCGCCGAACTCGTAACCAAGGCCGACGATGATCCCCACCTCGACCATGCCGACCGCGCTGTTCATCGCGATGAACTTCCAGGCGGGGGGCCTCGCGGCACCGATGGCCAGGTACACCGGGCCCCGGAGCCCAACGAGGAACCTCGCCAGCAGGATGGCGCGCATCGGGTGCTCGCGCACCAGCTCTTCCGCCCAATGACGCAGGTTTGCGCTCACCACCTTCCGGCCCCAGCGCGACTCGAGGAACTTCGGAAGGAGGCCCCGGCCGAGCAGGAAAGTGACGGTATCGCCGATGAGGACGCCGGCGAGCGCGCTCAGGTACGCCCCGACCAGCGATGCGGCGCCCTGGTGCGCCAGGTAGCCGGCGCCGAGCAGCGCCAGCTCCTCGGGGAGGGGGACGACGAGCGTGGAAAGCACCACGCCGAAGATGGCCCAGTAGGTTCCCGTAGCGTGGCCTCGTGATGCAGACTGCGCACCCAGGGTGGGGAATTCATCCCGCCGAGCTGGGGGCCCGCCACCCGCCCGCCTCCCCGGGAACCGCGGCTACGGCTTGCGGGCGGCCCGCCGCTGCATCAGAGCCCGTTTATTGCGCTCCCCACGCCGCTCCAGCGCCGGCCGCAAGAGGCGCATGAACCGCGGCGAGAGGTACCCCAGCGTGCACAGCTTGCCGGAAAACCAGGGCAGCGCGATCTCCAGCAGGCGCTCCCGCCAGCAGCGGAGGACGGCGTCCGCCACTTCCTCGGCGGTGCTCATCGGCTGGGAGAAGTTCAGCGCGGGCGCCTTGGCCAGGTCGCCGAAGAAGTTGGTGTCCACCGGACCCGGGGACACGATTCCCACGTGGACGCCGCGAGCCCGCAGCTCCCCGTGGAGGACCCGGGAGAACGCGCGCAGCCCCGCCTTCGAGGCGCTGTACGCCGCCTCGTGGGGCACCGGCACCATGCCGGCCAGGCTGGCGACGTTCACGATCGCCCCGCCTGCCCGGATGTGGGGCGCCGCGGCGCGCGCGAGCACCACCGGAGCGGTGAGGTTGGTGGTGATCACGTCGCCCAGCTGCCCGGGCGTGTACTGCAGCGCGAGCCCCCGGTGGTTGAGCCCCGCGTTGTTCACCACGAGGTCGAGCGCGCCGAACTGCTCCAGGACCCGGGCGGGCAGCTCCTCGAGCCGCGCCAGGTCGGTCACGTCCAGAGGGTAGACGGCGGCGCGGCCTTCGCCCAGCTCACGCGCGGCCTCCCGCAGCTTGGCCTCGGTGCGGGCGACCATCGCCACCTTGCCCCCGCCCGCCACCACCGCGCGAGCCACCGCGAGCCCGATCCCCGACGACGCCCCTGTCACCAGCGCGATCTTCCCCTCCAGCATGCGTGCTCCTCGAGTCAGGGCTCCACCATGCGGTAGCCGATGCCTCGCACCGTCTCGATCAGCTCCCGCCCGGCGCCCAGCTTCTCGCGCAGGCGCTTGACGTGCGTGTCCACCGTACGGGTCTGCAGGTCGCTGGACACGCCCCACACGTCCTGCAGCAGCGACTCGCGCGTCTGCACGCGGCCCACGCGCGACATGAAGGTGGTGAGCAGCTTGAACTCCAGCGCGGTGAGCGCGATCTCCTGCCCTTCGACGAACGCGCGGTGCGCGCCGGGATCGACGCGGATCGGCCCCACCTGGTCGCGCTCCTGCTCGGCCTCGACGCCGACGCCGCGGCGGAGGATCGCGCGGACCCGGAGGACCAGCTCGCGGACGCTGAAGGGCTTGGTCACGAAGTCGTCGGCGCCGACCTCGAATCCGACCACGCGGTCCACCTCGTCGGTCCGCGCGGTGAGCATCAGCACGGGAACGTGGCGGGTCCGCGGGGAAGCCTTGATCTGCCGGCAGACCTCGGTCCCCGGTATGTCGGGCAGCATCAGGTCGAGGACCACCAGGTCGGGCGTGCGCTGCCTGACCTTGTGGAGCGCCTCCTCGCCTCCGTATGCGACGGCGGTCTCGAAGCCCGCCTGCTGGAGGTTGAACTCCAGCAGGCGGACCAGGTCGCGCTCGTCGTCCACGATCAACACCTGGGCGGGAGGGGCCATGTTCCTTGCGTTGTCGCGGAAGCGGGCGCGCGGCGCAACTTCGTCATCCCGCCGAGGCGGCCGGCAGGAAGGGTAGCAGTCCCTCGCGGCGCGGCGAAAGACGGTGTAGAGGAGGCGTTCTTCCCGGAGGAACCCATGAGGATCGTCTCTCCCCTCGCAGCGCTGCTCCTCTTCGCCTGCGCGGGAGCGCAGAAGCCGGCGGCCGACGACGGCGCACGCGCGCGGGCCCAGGCCGCGGTCGATGCGCCGGATCGGACGCCGGAGGACCGCGCGCTCGACGCAGGCCGCAAGCCTGCCGAGACGCTCGTGTTCCTCCGCCTGCAACCGGGGATGAAGGTGGCCGAGCTGGGAGCGGGCGCCGGCTACACCACCGAGCTGTTGGCGCGCTCGGTCGCGCCGGACGGCGTGATCTACGCGCAGAACCCCGACCTGTTCATCCAGCGGTTCCTCAAGACCCGTTGGCCCGACCGGCTGGCCCGCCCGGCAATGAAGAACGTCGTGCGGGTGGATCGCGAGTTCGACGATCCGCTGCCCCCCGAGGCGAAGGGACTCGACGTGGTGCTGATCAACGTCATCTACCACGACACCACTTACATGGAGGTCGATCGCGACAAGATGAACAAGGCCGTCTTCGACGCGCTCAAGCCGGGCGGCGTGTACGCGGTGATCGACTCGAGCGCGAAGCCGGGCACCGGCACCGCGGACTCCAAGACGCTGCACCGCATCGACGAGCAGGCGGTTCGCGCGGAGGTGGAGCGCGCGGGGTTCAAGCTCGAGTCCTCGGGCGACTTCCTGCGCAACTCGCAGGACGCGCGGGACTGGGACTCCTCGCCGGCCGCCGCGGCCTCGGCGGGGCGTCGAGGGCAAAGCGATCGCTTCGTCCTCCGGTTCGTGAAGCCCCGGTCGCCGTAGTCGGCCCTGAGCTTCTCCTACTACGGACATTGTGGGATTCGTTCGAGATGATCCTCCCGCTGTCCGCGCTGTTCGCCGCCGGGCACGCGCTCTTGCGGGCGCGCGGCTTCGCGCTCAGGGAGATCGACTCGGGCGGGCGGCGCGTCCTCGTGTACGACCGGCGCGGTCCCGGCAGCGGACCTCCGTTGGTGCTGCTGCACGGGCTGGGTGGCAGCGCGGCCTCCTTCGCCTTGCTGGCTGCGCGGCTCGCGTCGTCCAGCCGGCGCGTCCTGGTGCTCGACCTTCCCGGGCACGGCCGCAACCGCTTGCGGAGGGGCGAGGAAGCCGCGGGATTGATGGAGCAGGCGCAGGCGCTGGCCAGCGCCCTGGCCGAGCTCGCGGAGCCCGCCGTGCTGATCGGCAATTCGCTCGGTGGCGCGCTCTGCCTGAACGCAGCGGTGGTGGCGCCGGAGCGCGTGCGGGCGGTGGTGGGCCTGTCGCCCGCCGGCGCGCCCCTTTTGGAGGCAGACCGCGAATCGGTGCGCGACGCTTTTCGCGGAGACCTCCGAGCCGCACTGGAGATCCCGGGCAGGCTGTACCGCCGGCCGCCCAGGCTGGCGCGCCTGTTCGCGCGCGACCTGGCCCGGCACTTCGCCGCCGCACCCGTGCAGCGCCTCCTCGCGCAGGCCGGCGAGCAGGCCCTCTTGCCGGAGGACCTCGCGCGCATCGAGCAGCCGGTGCTGATCCTGTGGGGTGAATCGGACGGGATCCTTCCCGCCTCCAGCGTCGAGTGGTTCCGGAAGCACTTGCGCAATGGGACGGTCGAGATCCTTCCCGAGTGCGGGCACCTGCCGCAGATGGAGCAGCGCGCGCTGGTGCTCGCCAGGGTGCGCCGGTTCCTCGCGGAGCTCGCCTGAATGGAGCGGTTCGAGCCGGCGCGCTTGCTGCGCGGCCGCCACGCGCAGACGGTGTTCGGCACCCTGCTGCGCCCCGGGCCGCGCCTGCCGCTCCGCCGGGAGCGCTGGGAGCTTCCCGACGGCGATTTTCTCGACGTGGACCACCTCGAGGGGCCGCCGCCGGAAGCGCCGCTCTTGCTGGTCCTGCACGGGCTCGAGGGGAGCTCCAGCTCGCACTACGTGCGCGGGCTCCTGGGGCAGGCGCGGATCAGGGGTTGGCGCGGAATGGCCCTGAACTTCCGCTCCTGCTCCGGCGAGCCGAATCGGCTGCTGCGCTCCTATCACTCCGGCGAGACCGGCGATCTGGGCGAGGCCATCCGACGCGCGCGCGCCGGATCGGGGTCGGCCCCTGTGCTCGTCGCAGGCTGCTCGCTGGGCGGAAACGTGCTGGTGAAGTGGCTGGGCGAGCAGGGTACGGCGGCAGGCGTCCGCGCGGCGGCGGCGCTCTCGGTGCCTTTCGACCTCAAGGCTTGCGCGCAGGCCCTCGACGCTCCGGGCGCGATGAGCTTCGTGTATCGCACGCGCTTCCTGCACACCTTGAAGCGCAAGGCGCTGGCGAAGGCCCGGCTGTTCCCCGGCGTCGACCTGGCGCGGGTGCGCGCCGCGCGCACCCTCTTCGAATTCGACGAGGCGCTCACCGGCCCTGTGCACGGGTTCGCGGGAGCGGAGGATTACTGGGCGCAGAGCTCCAGCGGCCCTTACGTGGCGCGCGTGCGCGTGCCGCTCCTGCTGCTCTCCGCGCAGGACGATCCGTTCATCCCGGCCGCCTGCCTGCCGCGGGAGGCGGCGGCCGCAAACCCCTGCGTCACGCTGGAAGTCCCGGCGCGCGGCGGCCATCTGGGATTCGTCGCCGGTCCGTTTGTGCCCTGGTTCTGGGCGGAACGGCGAGCGGCGGAGTTCCTCGCAGCGCATCTGTAGATCCCGGCAGGCGCCGGCGCGTTCCAATCCATCGGCTCCGCAGCCCGCGGGCCGGAAAGGCCACGCCATGCTCCGCACCGCCGCGCTCCTGTCGCTGGTCCTCGCCACCGCTGCCGCCGCGGGCGTCGCCGCGCTCCGTCTGCAGGGCCGGGCGCCCGCGCCGCCCGCCGATCCGCCGCCCGTGACCGCTCGGGACGGCGCGCTGCGCCTCTCGGCGCGCCTCGATCGGCGCTGGCTCGATTCCCGGGGCGGCACCTCGTATCTGGAGGTCGGCATCGCTGCGGATGGAATGCCCGAGCGGGGGCCGCGCACCGCGGTCAACGCCGTCCTCGTCATCGACCGCTCCGGCTCCATGTCCGGAGAGAAGATCGCCCGCGCCCGCGATGCCGCGCGGGCCCTGATCGCGGCGCTGGACGGAGAAGACCGCCTCGCGATCGTCGATTTCGCGAGCGACGCGCACCTTCTCCTCGCCTCGGCGGAGGTCACGCCGGCGTTCAAGGAGAGCGCGCTTTCGCAAGTGTCGCGCCTGCAGGCGACCACCGGGACGAACCTGTCCGCCGCGCTGGACCTGGCCGCTCCCCAGCTCGAGCGGGGCAGGGCGCCGTCGCGGCTCGACAAGGTCTTCCTCGTCACCGACGGACTGGCCAACGAGGGCGTGTCGGATCGGGCGGGGCTTTTGCGGATCGCCGCGCGCGACTTCGGTCGGGCGACCGTCTCCACCTTCGGCATCGGCGAGGACTACGACGAGGACCTCCTCGCCGCGCTCGCCGCCCAGGGAGGAGGGCGGACGCGATTCATCCATTCGGCCGGCGAGCTCGAGCCCGCCCTGCGCGCCGACCTGAGCCGTTCGGCGCGCACCGTGGCCCGCGACGTGCGGCTGGAGGTGCGCGGGTCGTCGGGCGCGCGCGTGGTGCGGGTGCTGGGCTACGGCGTCGACGGAAGCTCGATCCGCCTGCCGGACTTCGCCGCGGGAGACGAGCGCCGCGTGCTGGTGAAGCTCTCGTTCGCCGCCGCGGGAGAGGGCGAGGCCGAGGTCGCGCGGGTCGCGCTCTCCTTTGTCGATCCCGACGGCGCCGCCCACCGTTCGGAGACGTCGGCGGGTGGATCGTTCACCCGGAAGGCGGCGCTCCTCGGTGTGCCAGCGAACGAGGCGCTGGCGTACGGCGCGCGCGCCGAGCTGGCGGAGCTGGCGCGCGACGCGGCGGAGCTGAAGGGGGGAGGCCGCGCGGAAGAGGCCCGCCAGCGCGTCGACCAGATGCGGATCCTGCTCGACTCGACCGCGGCGGCGGCGCCCGCGGCCGCGATGCCGGCCCTGCGGAAGGAGGCGAAGCTGTACCAGATCGACCTGGACGGCATCCGCGGGGACGGCGATGCCGCCGCCAAACGCGTGAAGCAGCAAGCGTTCGACTCGCTGCGCGCGCCAATCGAAGGCTGGTGACGCCGTGGCTCTGCGGTTCGTCGACCATGCCGCGTTCCAACGGACCTGCCTGATCGCCGCGGCCGGCGGTGCGCTGGGCGCCTGCTACGCGAGCTGGACGGCGCCTGCGGCGGGCATGATTCCCTGGGCGGCCGCCGGAGCGACGTTCGCGCTGGCGGCGGCGGTGCGATGGCAGGGCGAGATTCCTCCGGCCCCTTGCATTGCAGCCGCGGCGGCGCTGGCCGTCGCGGCCGCCTGTGCGGCGCCGTCGCTCGTCGCCCTGCGGGAGATCGCCGCGACCATCCTGCCGGCCTCCGGCGCATCGGCCCTCGCTGGCGCGGTGCTCGGC
>WNFL01347305.1_pt3 | contig 31725 bp, 29 predicted proteins | sample 5400361 | NCBI WGS metagenome assembly WNFL01 (sample SAMN13153351, study PRJNA577476) | soil metagenome | isolation source: 40 cm soil on Douglas fir-dominated hillslope | place: USA:California | collected 2013-09-17
GTCTGGATCGCCACTCCGTTCAGTGCCGCGATCGAGAGCTTGTCGAGACCGCGCACCGCGAGGTTCAGCGGCTGGGACAGCGCCCGCAGGCCCTCGTAGGTGCCGATCTCGGTGTCGTGCCCCGGGGGGATCGGCGCACTGAGTCGCTCGCGATCCGAGCTCTCGGGCGCGCGGCCCGAGCCCGTGAAGACGACCACGCGCACGGAGTCGTCCATCTGCGCCTGCAAGAGTGTTTCGACCAGGTCGCGCTTCAGCGCCTGCGTCATGCCGTTCAGCCGCTCGGGCTGGTCGAGCTGGAGCAGCGCGATCCCCGGCTCGTGCCGCGTCGCCTCGAAGCCGGTGAACCTGCCGAAACGCATCGCGCGGCCGCTCCTTCTAGGGGTCGACGCGCGCGCTGGCGTAGCCGGAGATGACCTCCTGGCCGCTCTGGTTCGTGGTCGCGACCTTCAGGTCCACGAAGCGCTCGCCGCTCTCGTCGCGCACGCCCTCGACGGTGGCGCGCGCGGTCAGGGTGTCTCCGGGCCAGACCTGCGCGACGAAGCGCACGCCGTACTTCGTGAGTCGCCCGTCGCCGACCCAGTTGGTGAGCATGCGCGCGGTCGCGCCCATCGAGAGCATGCCGTGCGCGAACACCGTCGGATAGCCGGCGACCTTGGTCGCGAACACCTCGTCCGTGTGCACGGGGTTGTAGTCGCCGGATGCGCCGGCGTACATCACGAGCTGTGTGCGCGTGAGGTTGTCGATCACGATCTCCTCGCGCGTGTCCCCGATCTTCAACTGGTTTGCTCGCAACGCCATAGAGTCTCCTACTTACGACCGCGTGGGCACCCTACCCACGCTCTCCCTATGACCGCGTGGGCACCCTACCCACGCTCTTGCTCGATCACGCGCTCGGTGCGCACGCCTACGCCGCGGGCGGTGACCATGAGCTCGCCGCGCTGATTGCGGTACTCGGTCACCGACTCACTGAAGTGCAGCTTCCCGCCGCGCTTGCCCTCGCGCTCCCAGGTCTTGCCCGGCTTCGTCTCCGCGGTGAGCACGTCGCCCGCGAGCAGCGGCCGGTGGTACTCGAAGTGCTGCTCGGCATGGAGCCCGCCCGCCGCGGCGCCTGTGCCGCGGCCCTCGGACGGGCGCCGCACCGCGCCCGTCGGCTCCTTGCCCGAGCCGAACCACGGCTGGCCGATTTTGGGCCGCAGGAAGTAGTCCGGGTCGAACTGCGCGCTCGACTGCGTGAACGTCGGCGGGGCGATGATGCCGCCGACCTCGCTCTTGCGCGCGTGCTCGGCGTCGGAGTAGATCGGGTTCGGATCGTTCACCGCGCGCGCGAACATCAGGATGTGACTCGCCTCGATCGGAAACCGTTTGATCGCCACTGCTGTCTCCCTTCGCTCGGCTGCGCCGGGCTTGGCCCGTTCTCTGCAGCTCACATTCCGAAGTCCCACGACTCACCGCCGTGGTACCGCTTCAGCACGTTCTTCGCGATCAGGATGCGGTGGACCTCGTCGGGGCCGTCGGCGATGCGCAGGGTGCGCGCGCCGCGGTACATCGCCTCGAGCGGCAGATCCGACGAGACACCGGCTGCGCCCCACACCTGGATCGCCCGGTCTGCGACGCGCGAGAGCGCGGCGGGCACGAAGATCTTGATCGCCGAGATCATGGTGCGCACGTCGCCGCCGGCGTCCATCACGTGGGCGCAGTGCAGGGTCATGAGTCGCGCGCTCTGGATGTCCATGTACGAGTCGGCGATGAAGCCCTGCACGAATTGCTTGGTCTCGAGCGTGCCGCCGTGAACCTCGCGGTCGACCGAGCGGCGCACCATCAGATCGAACGCGCGCCACATCTGCCCGACCGCGTTCATGCAGTGGAATACGCGCCCCGCTCCGAGCCGGTCCTGCGCGGCCTGGTGACCGCTGCCGCGCCGGCCGAGCGCGTTCGCGAGCGGCACGCGCACGTTCTCGTACTTGATCTCGCAATGGTCGCCCTGCTCGTGACCCCAGACCGGGACGCTGCGCAGGATGTTGAAGCCCGGCGTGTCGGTCGGGACGATGATCTGGGTCATGCGGTCGCGCACGCCGCCGCCGTCGTCGTCGCCTTCGGTGCGGCACATGACGATCGCGAAGGCCGCGCGGCGCCCGTTCGACGTGAACCACTTGTGACCGTTGATCACCCACTGGTCGCCGTCGCGCACCGCGCGCGTCTGGATCGCGTACGGATCGGACCCGGGGGCGTTCGGCTCGGTCATCGAAAAGCACGACTCGATCTCGCCGCGCACCAAGGGCTCGAGCCATTGCTTCTTCTGCTCGGGCGTCCCGTATTTCACCAGGATCGTCTGGTTCCCCGAGTTGGGCGCCTGACAGCCGAACACGGAGGACGAGAAGGGACTCCAGGCCATGATCTCGTTCATGTAGGCGTGCTTCAGGAAGCCGACTCCCATCCCGCCGTACTCCTCCGGCAGGTGCGGCGCCCAGAGACCGGCTTCCTTGACCTTGGCCTGCAGCGAGCGGAACAGCTCCCGCCCCCTCCCGGCGCGCAGCGCGTTCTCGTTGGGGATGATCTCCTTGGTGACGATCTCCGCCGTGCGCAGGCGAATCTCGTTGATCTCGTCTCCCAGACCCGTGACCGGCGCGACTTGCATGTGTACGCCCTCCCTGGCCGCGCATTGTACAACGGCGCCACCCGTGGCTGCGTTGGCGGCTGCCGTCGCGGCGGCGCCGGCCGCCGGGCGCACCACGAGCGGCCTCGGGACCGGGCCTTGCGAAAGTCACTCGAGTTCGCGACTTAGTGAAGTCACTGACTGATTCAGGACTGACATTGGGGGGATCATGCGGAGTCACTCGTTGCGCCTGCTGTCGCTTCTCGTCGCGTCGTCTCTGGTCGTTCTCGCCGCTCCGGCACGGGCAGGGACTTCCGCGGCGTCGGGCGTGGCCATCGGATTCGCGCGCGTCAACCTCGGCGATGGAGCCGTCGCCGCCTTCGGCGGGAAGGGCACCAAGTCCGTCGTGACCGGGTCGCTGGGAGGACCAGGGCTCGTAGTCTCCTTCACGGGGAAGTTCCCGAAGAACCTCGCCCCCGAGCAGGTGATCGTACAGGCGACGGCGGAGGCAGCGGGGCTCTCGGTCGCGAACGCGGTCGTCTCCCTCGCCTCGCAGACCCAGATCGTCGTCAACGTCAACGGTTGGACCTCCAGTACGGGCACGCCGATCGACGGCTACGTGTTCCTGACCATCTACGCCGGAGTCCTGCCCGCACAGTGACCTCCGGCGAAATCCGCGACACCATGTCGCCCTGATGCGAGCTCTCGCCGCCGGAGTCGTTCTGGTCCTCGCGCTGGCCTCGGGCTGCGAGCGCGAAGTGACTCCGGCGGAGCCTGCGCCCGGGGATCCGCGGCTCGCCGCCGACCTCGAGCTGGTTCGCGGTGCGCGCGTGCTCTTCGCGGACTCGTCGCTGGGCGCGAGCGTGCTCGACGGAGTCGCGCGCATTCCCGGCTGGCGCCTGCGCATCGTCGCGCTCGCTCCGAACCCGGCGGCCCCGCTTCCCGAGGCCACGTTCGCGCAGGTGCCGTTCGAGCGGGAGGGCGATCCCTTCGCGAAGATCGCGGGGTTCGAGGCGATGCTCACCGCCGAGCCGCAGCCGGGCGCGGACCTGGCGCTGATGGAGCTGTCCTGCGACGACGTGGACGCGAACACCGACACGAAGGCGCTGTTCGCCCGCTACCGCGAGGCGATCGAGCGCCTCCGGCGCGCACGACCGCGCACGGTGTTCGTGCACGTGACGGCGCCGCTGGCGGTGCGCGACACGGGCGCGACGGATCTCGCGAAGCGACTCACCGGCCTGTCCGACGACTCCGCGCGCGCCAACGCGCGCCGCGACGACTATAACGGCCGCGTGCGCGCCGCGTTTCGCGGTGAGCCGATCTTCGATGTAGCCGCGCTCGAGTCAGTCTGGCCCGACGGCCGCCCGGAGCGCTTCGCCCGCCGAGGCGTGAGTCATCCGAGCCTGGTGCCGGCGTACGGCGGCGATTGCCGCCGCCTCGCCGGCGCCGGCCAGGAGCGCGCCGCGCGCGCGCTGATCCACGCGCTCGCCGACGCGCTGCGCGAACGCCCGCCGCGCTGAGTCCCAGAACCCGCGGCGTGATCACTTCCGCGGGCGTAGACTGCGGCGCGCGCGAGCGAACACGGCGCGGGAGGAAGCCATGGGGCTGAAGACGACCAAGGACTCGATCGACCTCGGCATCATCACCACGAACGGCCCCGCGATGCTCGCGTTCTACCGCGACGTACTCGGGCTCGTGCACCAGGGCGACATGCCGATGCCCACCGGCGGCAAGATGCACCGCCTGCTCTGCGGCACGAGCCTGATCAAGATCGTCGTGCCCGAGAAAGCGCCGCAGAACAAGCCCGCGCCCGGCGGCCTCGCGGGCGGCACCGGCTATCGCTACTGGACGATCTCGGTCTCGAACCTCGACGAGGTCGTCGCCGCCGCGCAGGGCGCCGGCCGCCCGATCCCGATTCCGCGCCGCCAAATCCGCGCCGGCGTCGAAATCGCCATGATCGAAGACCCCGACGGAAACTGGGTCGAGCTGCTTCAGTCTTGACCTCATTCGCCTTCGGCTCACTGCGCGCGCCTGCGGCGCTTGCGGCCTCGGCTCGAAGACCGGAACGGACTAGAACAACGTGTAGATGAAGGGCGCGGCCGCGGTGCCGCCGAGCAACACCAGCAGGCCCAGCCCCAGGATCGAGATGACGATCGGGGCGAGCCACCATTTCTTGTTGTCGCGCAGGAACTCCCAGAGCTCGCTCGCGAGCCCTGCTTGGGGCTTCGCGGCCTCGCTGACGAAGTCGTTCTTCACACGGTCGCGCTCGTCGGTCACTGCGGTCTCCCTCAGAACTGCTTGAAGTAGTCGGCCTTCGCGCGCGGCGGGCGCGCATCGACCCAGTAAGTGGCGGCGTTCGGGAGCAGGCGGCGATCCATCGGATCCTTCCCGAAGAGGCGCATCACCGCGCCGACCGGCGCGATCACGACATAGAAAAGTGTCGCCATGATCACGTACGAGAAGACGAAGCCGATCGGGAACGCGACCACGGACAGACCGACGAAGAGCGGCGCGTTCGCTCTGGGGAAGGCCAGCGAGAACAGCGCCGACAGCCCGCCCAGCCCGAGCAGCGCGAAGGCCACGGGCTCGCGCGCCGCCCCCAGGCCGTGGCGAAACACGAGCCACTCGTTCCACGCGCACAGCGCGAGCAGACCGAAGCCGCCGAGGGCGATCCAGCCGAACTGGCGCAGGATCCGCTCGCCGGGCCGGAAGTTGATCTCGACCAGCTTCGACATCGCGACTCAGTCCAACCCGAACTCGGCCAGATAGGCGTCGATGTCGATCTCCTTCGCCTCCGGCTGGTCCTTCTTCAGGAGCACGAAGTTCTCGAGCACGAGCACATCCATGTTGGTGTGCATGAAGCAGCGGTACGAGTCCTCGGGTGTGTTCACGATCGGCTCGCCGCGCACGTTGAAGCTGGTGTTGATCACCACCGGCGAGCCCGTCTTCCGCTTGAACGCGGTCAGGATCCTGTGGAAGCGCGGGTTGCGCTCGGCGTCGATCGTCTGCACGCGCGCCGAGTTGTCGACGTGGGTGATCGCGGGCACGACCGACCGCACCTGCTTCAGCTTGTCGAGGCCCTTCTCGCCGCGTGATTCGATCGGCAGCCGCTTCTCCTCGCGCACCGGCGCGACGAGCAGCATGTATGGAGAGTCCTCGCTCGGGCGCATCTCGAAGAACTCGTCGACGTCCTCGCGCAGCACTGCCGGCGCGAAGGGCCGGAACGACTCGCGGAACTTGATCTTCACGTTCATCGTGGCCTGCATCTTGCGCGAGCGCGCGTCGCCGAGGATGGAACGCGCGCCGAGCGCGCGGGGCCCGAATTCCATGCGCCCCGCGCAGTGACCGACCACGTTCTCCGCGGCGACGAGCTCCGCCACCGCGTCGCACAGTGCGTCCTCGCTCGCGTAGTGGCGGTACACCGCGCCCTTCCGGTCGAGGAACGCCTGGATCTCGGCGTTCGAATACGCCGGCCCGAGCAGCGAGCCCTTCTGTGAGTCGCGGCCGTTCGGCTTGCGCTCGTTGTCGAGCAGCTGGTGCCAGACGAAGAGCGCCGCGCCGAGCGCGCCGCCGGCATCGCCCGCGGCCGGCTGGATCCAGACCTGATCGAAGGGACCCTCGCGCAGGATCTTCCCGTTGCCGACGCAGTTCAGGGCCACGCCGCCGGCGAGACACAGGTTCGGAAGGCCCGTCAGCTCGTGCGCGTAGCTCGCGATCTTGAGCATGATCTCCTCGGTCACGAGCTGGATCGACGCGGCGAGATCCATCTCGCGCTGCGTGATCGGGCTCTCGGCCGCGCGCGGCGGGCCGAAGAGGCGGTCGAACTTCGCCGCCGTCATCACGTCCTTGTGCGTGTACGCGAAGTACGACATGTCCATGCGGAACGAGCCGTCGGGCTTCACGTCGAGCATCTTCTCGCGGATCAGGTCCGCGTAGATCGGCTCGCCGTACGGCGCGAGGCCCATCAGCTTGTACTCGCCGCTGTTCACCTTGAAGCCGGTGAAGTAGGTGAACGCGGAGTAGAGCAGGCCCAGGGAGTGCGGGAAGCGCAGCTCCTTCAGCATCCGGATCTGGTTGCCCCGGCCGACGGAGATGCTGCCCGTGGCCCACTCGCCGACCCCGTCCAGTGTCAGGATCGCGGCTTCGTCGAAGGGCGAGGGAAAGAACGCGCTGGCCGCGTGTGACTCGTGGTGCTCGAGAAACACGTATCGGCCCTTGTAGCGGCTCTGCAGGCCCTGATCGAGCTCGCGCGGCGTGTACAGCTTCTGCTTCAGCCACAGCGGCAGGCCCATCAGGAACAGCCGGAAGCCGAGCGGGGCGTACGACACGTAGGTCTCGAGCAGCCGGTCGAATTTGAGCAGCGGCTTGTCGTAGAACGCGACCAGGTCGAGCTGCTCGGGCCCGATGCCGCCCTCGGCCAGGCAGTACTCGATCGCCTTGGCCGGGAAGCGGTAGTCGTGCTTCTTGCGCGTGAAGCGCTCTTCCTGGGCGGCGGCAATGATCTCTCCGTCGCGCACCAGGCACGCTGCGCTGTCGTGGTAAAAGGCCGAGATCCCGAGGATGTTCAACGCGTCCCTCTTGGCAGCTACTTCGGCGCCCGGTCGCCGGAGATGCAGCATGGCCGAGGGTTGGCCGCCGCGCCAGGGGATGCGCCTGGACCTCTCCCGCACGCCCTGCTGGAGTCGAGCCAGTGCGCGGGCGACCAATCCACGGTGAAAAGGCGAGGGAGTCACCTCTCAGCACGCTCCTCGGGTCGCGCTCCCCGCGCGAGTTGATCTCCCCGGCCCGGGCGGGCATCTTCGCCGCCGGGGTCAGAAAAAGAGGGGGAAACCGTGTCTTCCATGAGAATCGCATGTCTCGGTTTGGTGTTGCTGGCGGCGGGCGTCACTTTTGGGTGTAAGCACGCCGATGGCGGCGCGGAGCCCACGGGCGCTTCGGCGGAGGCGGCCGGCGAGGTCGCGATGCTGCCGATGCAGGTCGTGATGGCGAAGAGCTTGAATGTGCGGGCGCTGCCGAGCGCCAAAGGAACCGTGCTGGGCACCTTGAAGAAGGGCCAGGAAGTGCGCGTGCTCGAGACCAAGGACGGCTGGAAGAAGGTGCAGTCCGACGGCGCGGCGCCGGAGGGTTGGGTCGCGGGCGAGTATCTGAAGGCGCACCAGGCGCATCAATGAGCCGTCGAACTGACGAACGAGACCTTCGAACGGACGATCTCGGGGAACTCTCTGGTGCTGGTGGACTTCTGGGCGCCGTGGTGCGGCCCGTGCCGCAACTTCGCGCCGGTGTTCGAGGCCTCTGCGGCGCGCCACGCCGACGCGGTCTTTGCCAAGGTGAACACCGACGAGCAGCAGAAGCTCGCCGCCAATTTCGAGATTCAGTCCATCCCGACGCTGGCGATCTTCCGCGAGCAGATCTGTGTCTTCGCGCAGCCCGGCGCGCTGCCCGCCTCCGCGCTCGAGGAGATCATCCAGCGGGTGAAGGCGCTCGACATGGACGACGTGCGTCGGCGCATCGCGGAGTACGAGGCGAACGGCGCGGCCGAAGAGGAAAGCGCCGAGAGCTGAACACAGGGCGGGGCGCATGGACGTCGAACGCCTGCTCGCCGCCGAGGAGTCACTCGCGTTCGTGGTGGCGCGCGCCGAGGCCGGGCTGCGCCTCGACCGGCTGCTCGCAGCCCGGCTGCCGTTCGCGTCGCGCACGCGCGTCGCCGGCTGGATCCGCGCTGGACGAGCGCGGGTCGACGGCGAAGTCGTCTCGCGTCCCGCGGCACCCGCGTCGGCGGGGCAGCGCGCGGGACGCGGCCGCGAGCCTCGACGATCTGCTCGGGCTCGAGCCGCTGGCGCGCGGCGACGGCTGGCTCGCGATCGAGAAGCCCGCCGGCGTGCCCTGTCACCCCGCGGGAAACGAGATCAAGCGCACTCTGCTCACCGCGCTCGCGCTCGGTCAGGCGCGCGACGCAGAGCCGGGCGGGCCGTGGCTGCCGCACCGGCTCGACCGCGAGACCTCGGGGGTGATGCTCGTCGCGCTGCGCGCCGACGTGCAGCGCCGGCTGGTGCGCGCGTTCGCCAGCGGCGCGGTGCGGCGCCGCTACGACGCCGGCGTACGCGGCGACGCGAGCCGACACTTCTCGGTGTCGGTGCCGGAGCTCGAGCTGCGCGGGCGGGTCCTGCGCTGCGGTCATCGGCCGCCGCGCTTCCGGGTCGACCCCGCCGGCGTCGCGGCGCACACGCGCGTGCGCCTGGTCCGCAGCTCCGCGGATCGGAGTGAGCTCGAGCTCGAGCCGGTCACCGGGCGCCAGCACCAGCTGCGCGTGCACCTCGCGCACCTGGGCCACCCGATCGCCGGCGATCCACTCTACGATCCGGCGCGCTCGATCGGCGAGCGCATGCAGCTCCACGCGCGCGCGCTCGAGCTGCCCGCGGGCGTGGTCGGCGATGCGCCGCTTCAGCTCGAGACGCTCGCCGCCCCGTTCGCGGGCACGCTCGGCGCGGCGAGATCGAGCCGGTAGCAGCGCACGCGCGGTAGCCGCGCCACTTCGCCGCGGGCACCTCCTCGGGGGACGCCGGCCGGAAGCCGTGCAGCTCGAAGAAGCGTCCCACGCCCTCGCTGGTGGTGCAGGCGTACACGAAAACAACCCCGCGCTCGCGCGCGCGCGCTAGCGCGTACGCGACCAGGTGCCCACCGACGCCTTCGCCGAGGAACCGGGTCAGCGTGTAGAGCGAGGCGACCTCCGCGCAGCCGCCCGCCTCGTCGACGAGCAGCGCGCCGATTCCCGCCAGATGGTAGCCCTCGACGAACGCGCCGAAGCCGCTGGCGAGCACGGCGTCGAGCTGCTCCTGCGTGCGCGGCGCGAGATAGCCCTCGGCGGTGCCGCGCGCGATCAAGTCACTCGCCGCGTCGAAGTCGTCGAGGCCGAGCTTGCGCACGAGCACGTAGCGCTCTTCCGTGAAGAGCGTGCCCGAGCCCGCGTAGCTGAAGAGCTCGTCGGAGAGACCCTCGAGCGTGCAGACGTTCACGGCGGGAACGCCCGCGACGAGCATCGCCTCGACCTCGCGCAGCAGCGCCGCCCGCCGCTCGTTGCGCGGCGCGCCGGCGGCGAGGAGCTCGCGCAGCTCCTCGAGGTGCACGAACGACACGCGCTCGCCGTTCGCCCGCAGGATGCCGCCGTCGCGGTCGATCCACACGAGCTTCGAGATGCCGAGCCGCAGCGTCGCCTCGCGGCAGGCCGGGGCGAACGCGAGTGAGCCCGCGACCACGAGTCCGAGCCGGAACGACGCGCGCAGCTGGCGCCAGACCGTGCCCTCGAGCCGCGGCGTGGCCATCGAGAGCACGTGCTCGCCGACCAGCGGCTCGAGCGCGGAGCGCTCCGTCGAGAGCAACACGACGTTCGTCTCGTTGCGCGTGAGCTCGTCGATCACCTGCGCGAGGCGCGCCGGTTGGCGCAGATCCGCGGCCGGCGCCGCGATCGCGAGCGTCTTCCCGTGAAAGTCTTCGAGATAGAACTCCTTCTCCGAGAACGGAGGCGGAGCCGTCGCTGAGTCAGCCGGTGCAGTCACCGGGGTTGGCTGAAGGCGAGGTCGATCGGAGGTGCGAGCGAGGGCCGCCCCGAGCGCGCCCCGCCCCCCGCGGGCCGGTGTCGGGCGGAGCCGCGAGCGGCGAGCCGCAGGCGAGCGAAGTCACTGAGACTCAACCGGGAGAGTCCCCGACGATGGAGACGAAGCTGACGCAGCGACCCGGCGCGCCGCCGAGGTTGTGCGTCAGGCCGAGCTTCGGCGTCTTGATCTGGCGCGGTCCCGCCTCGCCGCGAAGCTGCAGCCACATCTCGTACATCATGCGCAGCCCGGACGCGCCGATCGGATGGCCGAACGACTTCAGGCCGCCGTCGGGATTCACCGGCTGCGCGCCCTCGAGGTCGAAACGTCCCTCTTGCTCGTCCTTCCACGCGTGACCGCGCGGCGAGAAGCCCATGTCTTCCATCAGCACGAGCTCGGTCGGCGTGAAGCAGTCGTGCACCTCCGCCATGCTGATCTCGTCGCGCGGGTTCGTGACTCCGGCCTGCTTGTACGCGTCCATCGAGCTGGCGACGACCTCGGGGAAGGTGGTGAAGTCGTAGTCCTGGCTGAAGTAGCCCTCGGCGGGACCCGCGGCGAACGCCAGCGCCTTCAGGTAGATCGGGTGATCGGTGTACCTGTGCGCATCCTCGGCCCTGCACAGAACTGCGGCGGCCGAGCCGTCCGAGACTCCCGAGCAGTCGAAGACGCCGAGCATGCCGGCGACGGACGGCGAGGCGCAGATCTTCTCCATCGAGACTTCCTTGCGGAACTGCGCCTTCGGGTTCTTCGCGCCGTTCTTGTGGTTCTTCCAGGCGATGCGCGCGAGCACCTGCTTCAGGGTCGCCTCGTCGACGCCGTACTTCTTGGCGTAGGCGGGCGCGAGCAGCGAGAAGGTCGCGGGCGCGGTCATCGACGAGTCGGTGCCGTCCGACGGCGGCCGCGAGCCGGTGAGCCCGGAGTATCCCGAGTCCTTCAGCTTCTCGACGCCGATCGCCATCACCAGGTCGTACGCGCCGCTGGCCACCGCGTACGCCGCGTTGCGCATCGCCTCCGATCCGGTCGCGCACATGTTCTCGAGCCGAGTCACCGGCTTGTAGTCGAGCTTCAGCGCCTCGGAGAGCATGAGCCCGGACACACCGCTGCCCATCGTGCCGAGCCAGTACGCGTCGACTTGCTCGGGCCCGACCCCCGCCGACTTGTAGGCCTCGCCGGCGGCGTCGACGAGCAGATCGTCGGCACCCTTGTCCCAGTGTTCACCGAACGGTGTACAGCCCATGCCGACGATTGCGACTCGGTCCTTGATGCCTCGGCTCGCCACTCTTGTCTCCTTCGCTCGCCTGTGCCTCGCTGCGCGGCTGCGCCCGACATCGGCCCGCGTGCACGGCCCTCGCTCGGCTTCCCAGCAGAGCTTAGCGCTTCGGCCGCGCCTTCCAGAAATAGTTGTGCACGCCCTGACCGGTGTAGAGGCGGCGGAACGTCATCTCGAGCTCGTTCCCGATCGCGACCTCCTTCGGGTCGACGTCGGTGAGCTCGCACGACAAGCGCCCGCCGCCCGCATAGTCGACGATCGCGGCGACGACCGGCGGCTGCAGCGTGTAGGCCAGATGGTCGAGCGTGTAGGTCGCCACCTTGCACGACGCGTCGGCGAAGCGCTCCTCGCGCATCTGGTCGACTGCCGTGCACTTCACGCACACGCGCTGGGGCGGCAGGTGCCCGGTGTTGCAGGCCTCGCAGCGCGAGCCGACGAATGCGTACTTCCAGTGATCGGCGCGCCGCATCGGCGGGGCCGCGGGCCGCTCGGGCTCCGGGCGGCGCGGCGGCTCGAAAGCCAGGATGCCGCGCCACTTGAGATAGGTGTTGTAAAGGAGGCCGGCGCGCTTCGCGCCCAGCCAGCGGTCCACCGAGTGGAGCGGCCGCGCCGCGGCGATCTTCTCGGTCACCTCGAGCACGACCGCGTCGCAGCCGTCGGCGCTGCACAGCACCAGGATCTTGTCGCCCGGGACCGCGCGATCGAGCGCGCGCGCGAGCACCAGGCCGGCGTGCGCGGCGCCGGCACGCCCGACGGAGGCGAGCATCGGATCCGCGACCTGCTCGGGCTTCAGCCGCAGCGCCTCGGGGACGAACGCCACGCCCCGCGCGTTCGTGCCGTCGAGCACGACGGTCTTCAGATCCGCGGGACCGATGCCCGCGCTCTTGAGCGCGCGGGTCGCCGTGTCGACCGCGATCGGGCCGAGTGTCTCGGCGCCGAAGCGCTCCTCCCACTGCTTCGCGAACGCGTCGCTCGGCAGGCGCCAGACGTCGAGGATCTCGGTCGTCGCGGACGCGCGGCCGATGAAACGCGCGATCGCCTGCGAGTCGGGACCGGTCACGAACGCCGCCGCGGCGTCGCCGCCGCCGCTCTCGCGCGCGCCGCCGGGGGCGCCGATCACGACGTCCGCCGCCACCACGAGCGCGCGACCGCCGCCCGCCGCGGCGTCCGCGCCGGCGAGCAGGGCGCCCAGGCCCATGCGCGTGGAGCTGCCGAGCTCGAGCGCCCGCACGCTGCGCGGCAGGTCGAGCGCCGCCGCGATCGTCGCCGCGTTCAGCTTCTCCGCGTACGGCGGGCTGGTCGTCGCGAAGATGAGTGTCTCGATCTCGCGCGCGCCACGCACCGCATCGCGCCCCGCTTCGACGGCCATCGAGACGGAATCCTCGTCGTAGCTCGCGACGGTCCGCTCGCCCTTGCCGGCGCCGAGCGCCGAACGCGCCAGGCGGTTGTAGGGCAAGTAGCTTCCGTAACCCGTAATTCCAGCCACCTTCCAGCCTCCTTCATGCGGCGCGCAACGGATCTTACACGCAACGTTCCGGCGGATTCACCTGACTGCGGATCGAGCGTTCCCGCGCGCGCTCCGTCCGTGTACGATGGCGTATCGCCATGCGCCCGATGTCGCTCGTGTTGCTGTCGTGGGTCACGCCGTGGTTGTGCCTCGCGAGCGCAGCGAGCGCCGCATTGCCCTCGGGGTTCACGACGACCCCCGTCGCGGGACCCTGGGAAGCTCCGGTCGGCGTGGCGTTCGACGCGAACGGGCGCATGTACGTCTGGGAGCGCGCAGGCCGGGTGTGGATCGTGGAGAACGGCGTGAAGAGCGCGGCTCCGCTGGTCGACATCAGCGACGAGGTCGGGAATTGGGGCGAGCACGGCCTGCTCGGCTTCGCGCTGCACCCGAACTTCCTTCAGACCGGCTGGATCTACCTGTTCTACGCCGTCGATCACTACTACCTGCAGAACGCCGGCCAGCCCGACTACGACCCGGGGCTGAGCGACACCGACGCGCCGCAGGTCGTGCGCATCACGCGCTACACCGCGAACGCCGCGACGGGCTTCCGCACGGTCGATCCGGCGTCGCGGCTCGTGCTGCTCGGTGAGTCGGCCGGCACGGGCTGCCCGACGCTCTTCTCGTCGCACGGCACTGGGTCACTCGCGTTCGGCGCCGACGACTCGCTGCTGGCGAGCTGCGGCGATGGCGCAAGCTTCATCGGGCCCGACACGGGCGGCCCGACCTGGGGCGCCTACACGGAGGAGGGGTTGGCGGAGGAAATCATCTCGGCGCACGAGGACGTCGGCGCGTACCGCGCGCAGCTGGTGTCCTCGCTGGCGGGCAAGATCCTCCGCCTCGACCCACAGACCGGTGCTGGCCTGCCGAGCAATCCGTTCTACGATCCCACGGATCCGCGCGGGGCGCGCTCGCGCGTGTTCGCGCTCGGCTTCCGCAACCCGTTCCGCTTCACGGTTCGGCCGCACACCGGCAGTCACTTGCCTTCGGACGCCGCGCCGGGCTCGATCTACGTCGGGAACGTGGGCTGGAACCTGTGGGAGGAGATCGAAGTCGTCGACGGGCCGGGATACAACGGCGGCTGGCCGCTGTACGAAGGCATGGAGCTGCATCCTGGCTACGAGGAGGCCGGGCCGCTTCAGCGACCTGCTCGTGCAGGAGACACTCGGCACCCCGAGCTTCCCGAACCCCTGCGACGCCACGAAGCAAATCCCGGCCGGGATTCCGCGCTTCATGCATCGCCGGCCCGGCCTCGCGTACGGTCGCGATGTGGCCGGGCAGATGGTCACGCCAACGTTCAGCAACGGCGCTCCGACGTTCGCGCAGGTCGGCGCGCCGGGCTCGCCGGTCGCGGGTACGCAGATCAGCGGAAGTACCGCGTCGGGCGAAGTCTGGTACTCGGGCAGCGACTTCCCCCCGGAGTTCCGGAACAGCTTCTTCCACGCGGATCTCGGCTCCGCGACGATCACGAACATCCGCTACGACGCGGACGACCAGCCGACCCTGGTCACGCCGTTCGGGACCGACGTCGGCGGGGTCGTGATGCTCGCGACCAGCCCGACGACGGGCGGCCTCTACGAGGTCGATCTCGGCAGCTGGATGATCTACCGCATCTCCTACGCCGCCAGCGGAGATCTCCCGCCGACCGCGCTGGCGAGCGCGACGCCCCGCTTCGGGACGACACCGCTCAGTGTCGCGTTCAACGGCTCCGGCTCGAGCGATCCCGAGGGCCAGCCGCTCACGTATTCGTGGAACTTCGGCGACGGCAGCCCGCTCGCAACGTCCGCGAACCCCAGTCACACGTTCTACGGCCCGGTCGGCGCGCCGACGACTTACAACGTGACGCTCGCCGTGCGCGATGCGAGCAACCAGACGGCGGTCGCGCAGACGGCGATCGCGGTGAACGACACGCCGCCGCAGGTTTCGATCACGAGCCCGGCGAGTCAGGGGCTCTACTCGATGACGGCGGCCAGCGTGGTTCCGCTCTCCGCGGGCATCTCGGATGCGGAGCAGGGCGCGGGCCAGCTCTCGTGTCAGTGGCAGGTGACGCTGCACCACAACGGCGACTCCGAGCCGGGGCCGATCGACACGAGCTGCTCCAGCAGTGCGACCATCCTCCCGCTGGGCTGCAACGGGAATTCCTACTCGTACACGTTCGCGCTGACGGTGAGTGACGGCGTGGGTCTCTCGACCACCCGAGACGTCACGCTATTCCCGGACTGCGCGGCGCTCTTCCCGGTGGTGTGCGGGAACATCGACGGCAACTCCGTGCGCAACGGCACCGACGTCACTCGACTGCGCTCCGCGTTCTCGCGACCGACCACGGCCCCGCTCTCGGCGGCCGAGCGCGCGCGCTGCAGCGTGATCGGCGACGCCAATTGCGACCTGGTCGATCTCGTCGTCCTGCGGCGCTACCTCGCGGGCAAGACTCCGGGCATCGCGCAGGTGTGCAGCGCGGTCCAGTAGCCGCCAGGTCGCGCTGGCCGCGGCGGGGCGCGCCGGTGCACACTGCGCGGATGCAACTTCGCCAAATCGCCCTCGTGGCGCGCGATCTCCAGCCCATCGTCGACGATCTCTGCGCGGTGCTCGGCATCGAGGTCTGCTTCCGCGATCCGGGGGTCGAGGAGTTCGGCCTGCACAACGCGCTCATGCCGATCGGCACGAGCTTTCTCGAGGTCGTCTCGCCGCTGCGCGAAGGCACGACCGCCGGCCGCCTGCTCGAGCGGCGACGCGGCGACGGCGGCTACATGGTGATTGCCCAGGTCGCCGACCTCGCCGCCGAGCGCAAGCGCATCGAGGAGCTCGGGGTGCGCATCGTCTGGCAGGTCGCGCTCTCCGACGCGGAGACGATTCACTTGCACCCCCGCGACGTCGGTGGCGCGATCGTGTCGTTCGATCAGATGCGCCCGCCCGAGTCGTGGCGCTGGGCGGGACCCGAGTGGCGCGAGCACGTGCGCACGGATGTGACGCGTCGGCTGGTCGGCGCCGAGCTGCAGGGCCCGGACCCGCGCGCGCTGGCGGAGCGCTGGAGCCGGGTCTTCGCGCGGCCGGTGCGCGCGGTCGCGAGCGGGAGGTACACGCTCGCGCTCGACGACGGTGAGCTGCGCTTCGTCGCCGATCACGACGGCCGGGGCGAGGGCCTCTCGGGGATCGACCTCGAGGTCGCCGATCCGCTCGAGGTGGTGCACCGCGCGCGTGCGCGCGGCGTGTCTGCGGGCGCGGACGTGGTCGAGGTCGCCGGCGTGCGCGTGCACCTGTCGCGCGCGAGCTAGCGGCGATGGACCTGTACGAAGCGATGAGCAGCTGCCGAGCGGTGCGCCGACTGCGGCCCGATCCGATCCCGGACGAGGTCCTCGCGCGCCTGGTGCAGGCCGCCGTCTGGGCGCCGACGGGCGGCAACGTTCAGCCGTGGCGCGTGATTCTGGTGCGCGAGGCGAGTGCGAAGCAGCGGCTCGGCGCGCTCTACGCGCAGGCCTGGGGTGGCTACTCGAGTCAGTTGCGCAAGACGCTCGCGCCGCTTCCCGACGAGCGCCGCGCGCCGCACGAACGAACGCTTCTCGCGGGCGACTATCTCGCTGCGCATTTCGACGAGACACCGGTGATCGCGATCTTCTGTTTCGACCCGAAACAGATGGCGATCACCGACGCCGGGCTCGAGCGCCCGTCGGTGGTCGGCGGAGGCTCCGTGTATCCCGCGGTGCAGAACTTCCTGCTCGCCGCCCGCAGCGAGGGGCTCGGCTGCGTGCTCACCACACTTCTGTGTCAGCACGAAGTCGCGGTGAAGGCGTTGCTCGCCATTCCCGACGGCTGGGGCACCTGCGCCGCGATTCCGCTCGGTTACCCGCTGCGCAAGGGGCACGGCCCGCTCTCGCGGCGCCCGGTGGACAAGCTCGCCTACGCCGATCGCTGGGGCGCGCCGTACCGCTAGCGCTCCCGGTTTGGCGAGCAATTCCGATCTCTTAGCCGTTCGCCCCGCGCGCTCGTTGCCGCTGGCTCCGGAACGGTTGGTGACCAAGATCACAGCTCGCTAGTCGGCAACACGCGATAAACCCCGCGCGATGAGCGCATTTGAGGGGGGTCGCTTGAACTCGGAAAGCCTGAGCTCGGACAAGATTCTGTTGGCTGTCGCCATTCTGCTGGGAATCCTGACCACGGCTCTTTCTCTCTGATCTGAGCTGTTTGCGACCGACGCGCTGAGCGACGGAACGGCATAGCGCGAGGCCGCTCTCGCGCGGAGCGGCAATTTGCCGCCCGCGCGTCGCCGGCGCCTCCTCACCCGGCGGGTACGCCTGAGGTTCGTCGGCATCCGGCGAGCGCTCGGGCTGCATCTTCGGGGGTCCCCCCGAGTACGGGACCCCCCTCAGCCGGCTCCGGCCCCCGCCGGGCTCCAGCGGGTTGGGTGAGTTAGTGAGTGAGGGAGCTTGGTCACTCCGAGTCTTGTCGACCCGGTTATGAACAACGCGATGGCGAGGTGAGAGCCGCCTCGAGCCGAGCCCGCAAGCGGCGGCAGCCGCGCGCAGTGAGCCGAAGGCGAACGAAGTCAATGAGGCGAGGCGAGGGCCGCCCCGAGCGAGGACGCAAGCGGCGGAGCGTGGGTAGGGTGCCCACGCGATCATCGGGCGGGCGCGCGCAGTGAGCCGTAGGCGAACGTAGTCAATCAGACTCGGGCTCGTACCCGAGGTTTGACGCCAGCCAGCGCTCGACCTGGCGGATGTCTGCCCGCTTGCGCGCGGCGTAGTCGGCGACCTGGTCGCGGCTGATCTTGCCCACGCCGAAGTAGCGCGCGCGGGGGTGTGCGAGATAGATCCCCGACACGCTCGCCGCGGGCGTCATCGCGAAGTTCGAGGTCAGGTCCATGCCGATCTCGCGCGCGCCCACGAGCTCGAAGAGCGCGGGCTTGTCGCTGTGGTCGGGGCACGCGGGGTAGCCGAGCGCCGGTCGGATGCCCCGGTACTTCTCGGCGATGAGATCCTCGTTCGAGAGCTTCTCGGCGCGCCCGTAGCCCCACTCGCGGCGTACGCGCGCGTGCAGCCACTCGGCGAACGCTTCGGCGAGTCGATCGGCGAGTGACTTCACCATGATCGCGTGGTAGTCGTCGAGCTCCGCCTCGAAGCGGCGCGAGATCTCGTCCGCGCCGATGCCCGCGGTGACCGCGAAGGCGCCGACGCTGTCGATCACGCCGCTCGAGAGCGGCGCGACGTAGTCGGCGAGACATAGACACGGATCCCGGTCGATGTTGGTGCGCTGCTGCCGGAGCATCGGGAAGCGAGCGACCTCCGCCTTGCGCGACGAGTCACTGAACAGGACCAGGTCGTCGCCGTCCGAGTTCGCGGGCCAGAAGCCATACGCGCCGCGCGCGCGCAGCTCTCGGCCGTCGACCAGCTTGCGCAACAGCGCCTTGCCGTTCTCGAACAGCTCGCGCGCCGCCGAGCCCTGCACGGGATGGTCGAGCAGGGCGGGGAAGCGACCCTTCAGCTCCCACGCGGTGAAGAAGAACGTCCAGTCGATGAACTTCTCGATCTCCGCGAGCGGCGCGTCGTCGAGCAGGCGGCGGCCGATGAACTCAGGCGTCGCGATGTTCTCGGGCGAGAAGTCGAGCACCGGTTTGCGCCTGCGCGCGTCCGCGAGCGGGATGAGCGCGCGCTCCACGCGCGACGCGTGGACGGAGCGCAGCCGCTCCTGCGACGCGCGGTTCTTGGCGTCGAAGTCGGGCGAGCGGTTCGTGTCGAGCAGGCTCGACAGCACGCCCACGACGCGCGACGCGTCGATCACGTGCACTGTGGGCGGCTCGTACTGCGGGGCGATGCGCACCGCCGTGTGCTGCGTCGAGGTGGTCGCGCCGCCGATCAGGAGCGGCAGTCGGAAGCCCTGTCGCTGCATCTCCTTCGCGACGTTCACCATCTCCTCGAGCGACGGCGTGATCAGCCCCGACAGGCCGATCGCGTGACAGCCCTGCGCGCGCGCGGTCTCGAGGATGCGGTCGGCCGGCACCATGACTCCGAGATCGATCACTTCGTAGCCGTTGCAGCCGAGCACGACGCCGACGATGTTCTTCCCGATGTCGTGCACGTCGCCCTTCACGGTGGCCAGCACGATCTTCCCGGCCGACGTCGAGCCCGCCTTCTCCTTCTCCATGAACGGCTCGAGATACGCGACGGCGCGCTTCATCGCGCGCGCGCTCTTCACGACCTGTGGCAGGAACATCTTTCCCCCGCCGAACAAGTCACCGACGACCTTCATGCCCTCCATCAGCGGGCCTTCGATCACGTCGAGCGGCCGCGGCAGCTTCTGACGCGCCTCCTCGACGTCCTGCTCGATGAAATCGACCAGCCCGTGCACCAGCGCGTGCGAGAGCCGTGACTCGACCGGCGCGTCGCGCCAGGACAGATCGACCTCGCGCTTCTTGCCCGCGCCCTTCACGCGCTCGGCGTACTCGACCATGCGCTCGGTCGCGTCGGGCCGCCGGTCGAACAGGATGTCCTCGACGTGCTCCAGCAGCTCCTTCGAGATGTCTTCGTACACGCCGAGCTGTCCGGCGTTGACGATGCCCATGTCCATGCCGGCGCGGGTCGCGTGGTAGAGGAAGGCGGTGTGAATCGCCTCGCGCACGCGATCGTTGCCGCGGAACGAGAACGAGAGGTTCGAGACGCCGCCCGAGATCTTCACCCCCGGGCACGCGGCCTTGATCAGCGGGATCGCCTCGAGATACTCGAGCGCGAAGCGCGCGTGCTCCTCGATTCCGGTCGCGATCGCCAGGATGTTCGGGTCGAAGATGATGTCCTCGCCCGCGAAGCCGGCGCGCTCGGTCAAGAGCTTGTACGCGCGCCGGCAGATCTCGAGCTTGCGTTGGGCGGTCTCGGCCTGGCCGCGCTCGTCGAAGGCCATGACGACCACGCCCGCGCCGAAGCGGCGCGCGACCTCGGCTCGGGCGAGAAACTCCGCTTCGCCTTCCTTCAGCGAGAGTGAGTTGACGACCGACTTGCCCTGCAGGCAGCGCAGCCCGGCTTCGATCACGCGAAAATCGGAGCTGTCGACCATCACCGGCAGGCGCGAGATCTCGTCGTCCGCGGCGATCTGGTTCAGGAAGCGAGTCATCGTGGCGGGGCCGTCGAGCATCGCCTCGTCCATGTTGACGTCGAGGATGTTCGCGCCGCCGCGCACCTGGTCGAGCGCGACCGCGGCCGCCGCTTCGAAGTTGGCCGCCTTGATGAGCCCTTCGAACTTCTTGCTGCCGGTGAGGTTGGTGCGCTCGCCCACCATCACGAACGGGATCTCGGGCGAGAAGGTGAACGTCTCGAGTCCGGAGAAGCGCGTGCGCCGCTCGGCCAACAGCGGAACTCGGCGCGGCGCGACGCCCTCGACCGCGGCCGCGATCTGGCGGACGTGCTCCGGGCCGCTGCCGCAGCACGAGCCGACGATGTTCACGAGCCCGGAGTCGGCGAACTCGCGCATCAGCGCGGCCATCGTCTCCGGGGTCTGGTCGTAGCCGCCCAGCGCGTTCGGCATGCCGGCGTTCGGGTGACACGACACGTGCGTGTCGGCGATGCGCGAGAGCTCTTCCAGATAGGGCCGCGACTCGGTTGCTCCGAGCCCGCAGTTCACCCCGACACTGATCGGTTTCACGTGCTTGATCGAGTTCCAGAACGCGTCGACCGTCTGGCCCGAGAGGTTGCGCCCGCTCTTGTCGGCGAAGGTCACGGACACCATCACCGCCACGCGCGTCCCCCGCGCAGCGAAGCTGTCCTCGATCGCCACGATCGCGGCCTTCGCGTTCAGCGTGTCGAACACGGTCTCGATGATCAGCGCGTCGACTCCGCCGTCGAGCAGCCCGCGCACCTGCGCCGCGTACGCGTCGCGCACCTGGTCGAAGGTGACCGCGCGATACGCGGGATCGTTCACGTCGGGCGAGAGCGAGAGCGTCTTCGGCAGGGGCCCGAGGTCGCCGACCACGAAGCGCGGCTTCCTCGGCGTCTTGGCGTTCCACTCGTCCGCCAGGCGGCGGGCGAGCCGGGCCGCCTCGAGGTTCAGCTCCGGCGCCAGCTCTTCGAGGCCGTAGTCCGCCAGCGAGATCGAAGAGCCGTTGAAGGTCGCGGTGATGATCAGATCCGCGCCGGCCTCGAGATAGTCGCGGTGCACCTGCTCGATCAGCTCCGGGCGCGAGAGGACGAGCAGGCCGTCGTGTCCCTTGATGTCGTGCGTGTGAGCGCGGAAGCGCTGGCCCCGCGTGTCCGCTTCGCTGAGACCGAAGCCCTGCAACAAGACACCCATCGACCCGTCGACGATCAGGATCTTCTCGTCGAGAAGCTGGCGCAGGAGGGCTTCGCGGGCGGGGGCCATGGTCCGGGGCATGTTACCCTGGCGGTCGGGGGAGGAAAGGCCATGTCCGAGTCCGACACAGGCGCACTCACCGCGCCGGTCTTCCGCGAGCGCTTCGGCATCGATCCGCGCGCGCTCGACAACGCCTTCGCGCACGCGCTCGAGCGGCCGCTCGACTACGCGGACCTGTTCTTCGAGTACACGACGCGCGACGCGGTCGCGCTCGAAGAGGGCATCGTGAAGAGCGGCAGCCGGGCGGTCGAGCAGGGCCTTGGCGTGCGCGCGCAGTCGGGCGAGCGCCAGGGCTACGCGCACTCGGACGAGATCACGGTCGAGAGTCTGCGCGTCGCCGCGGGCGCGGCGCGGGCGATCGCGGAGGGGCCGCCGGGAACGCGCACGGTGGCGCTGCGCGGCCCGAATCGGCCGGCGCTCGATCTGTACCCGCTCGCGCAAGCGCCGACCGACGCGGCGATCGACACAAAAGTGCGTCTCCTCCAGGACATCGACACCTACGCGCGCAGCCGCGATCCGCGCATCGCGCAGGTGATGGCGAGCCTCTCCTGCGAAGAGCGCCAGCTGATGATCGCGGCCAGTGACGGCACCTGGGTCACGGACGTGCAGCCGCTGGTGATCCTGCGCGTGCAGGTCATCGCGGTGCAGGGCTCGCGCCGCGAGAGCGGATCGCAGGGCGCCGGCGGCCGCTACTCACTCGAGCGGCTGCTCGACCCGGCGTCGTGGAAGGCTCAAGTCGACGACGCAGTGCGGCTCGCCCTCACCAACCTGGAGTCGGTGAGCTGCCCTGCCGGCACGATGGACGTGGTGCTCGGCCCGGGCTGGCCGGGAATCCTGCTGCACGAGGCGGTGGGTCACGGCCTCGAGGGCGACTTCAATCGCAAGAAGACTTCGGCCTTCGCCGACCGCATAGGCCAGCGCGTCGCCGCGCGGGGAGTCACCGTGATCGACGACGGCACGATCGCGAGCCGCCGCGGCTCACTCAACGTCGACGACGAGGGCACGCCGACCGGCCGCAACGTGCTGATCGAAGACGGCATCCTGGTCGGCTACATGCAGGACCGCCTGAACGCGCGACTCATGGGCATGAAGGCGACCGGCAACGGGCGGCGCGAGAGCTACCAGCACCTGCCGATGCCGCGCATGACCAACACCTTCATGCTCGCGGGACAGGACGATCCCGGCGAGATCCTGCGCTCGGTGAGGAACGGGTTGTACGCGGTATCGTTCTCGGGCGGACAGGTCGACATCACCAGCGGCAAGTTCGTGTTCTCCGCGAGCGAGGCGTACCGCATCGAGGACGGGAAGATCGGCGCGCCGGTGAAGGGCGCGACCTTGATCGGCAACGGCCCGGACGTGCTGCAGCGAGTGACTCGCATCGGCAACGATCTGCGCCTGGACGCGGGCATCGGCACCTGCGGCAAGGACGGGCAGGGCGTGCCGGTCGGCGTCGGCCTCCCCACGCTGCGCATCGACGGAATCACCGTCGGCGGCACCGAGGGCTGAGGTGGACGCCGCGCGCGATTTGGTCTCGTTCGCGCTCGACGAGGCGCGCGCCGCCGGCGCGTATCAGGCGGAGGTGGCGCTCCACTCGGGCGAAGCGTTCGAGACGCGCGTGCGCGGCAGCGAGATCGACTTCGTGAAGCAGTCGCGCGAGCAGGGACTCAGCGTCCGCGTGTTCGTCGGTGGGCGCGGGGGCCTGTCGTCGGCCGCGACTCGCAGCTCGGACCTGGCGCGCGACGTCGTCGCGCGCACCGCGGCGGACGCGGTCGCCCTGGCACGCGCGACGGTTCCCGATGCCTGCGCCGGCCTCGCCGACGGCGGCTTCGCCACCGAGATCCCGGACCTCGAGCTGTTCGAGCCGCGAGATCGCCCGTTCGAGCCGGGGACACGCATCTCGGCGGCGCGCGCCATGGAGAGCGCGGCGCACGCCGTCGACCCACGCATAGCGGATTCCGAGGGCTCGCAAGCCGCCTCGAGCTTCGGCGAAGTCCTCTTCGGCAACAGCGCAGGCTTCGTCGGCGGTTACGCCTCCGCGCGCCACTCGCTCGTGGCCGAGTCACTCGCGCGCGCCGACAAGGGAATGCAGCGCGACGCCTGGTACAGCTCGGCGCGCCGCTGGGACGCGCTCGAGTCCGCCGACTCGGTCGGCCGCCGCGCGGCGGAGCGCGCGCTGCGCCGCCTGGGCGCGCGCCGCGTGCCCACATGCGAAGTGCCCGTGATCTTCGATCCGCTCACCGCGCCGAGTCTCTTGCGGCAGCTCGCGGGCTGCGCGAGCGGCTATGCGGTCTACCGCGGCGCGACGTTCCTCGCGGGCAAGCTCGGCCTGCGCGTCGCGAGCCCTGCGGTCACGATCGTCGACGACGCGCGCCTGCCGCGCGGCCTCGGCAGCCGCCCGTTCGACGGCGAAGGCCTGCCGACGCGGCGCAACGTGTTGGTCGATCGCGGTCGACTCGCGAGCTACGTGCTGGACACCTACTCGGCGCGCAAGCTCGGTCTGCGCTCCACCGCGAGCGCCGTGCGGGGCGGCGGCGCGTCGACCGCAAACCTGTGGCTCGAGCCGGGCGCGAAGACGCCGGAAGAGATCATCGCCGGAACGAAGCGCGGGCTCTACGTCACCGAGCTCATCGGCCAGGGGTTCAACCCCATCACCGGTGACTACTCGCGCGGCGCGGCGGGAATCTGGATCGAGAACGGCGAGCTCGCGTTCCCGGTCGAGGAGATCACGATCGCCGCGAACTTCGCGCAGATGCTGCGCGACATCGACGCGATCGGAAACGACCTGGTCTGGCTCGGCGCCACGGCGGCGCCGACCCTGCGCATCGCGCGCATGACCGTCGCCGGAGAATGAGAGGAACCCCTCGATGACCACGCTCTACGACTTCAAGCAGAAGACACTCGAGGGGAAGGACAAGAACCTGGCCGACTTCAAGGGCAAGGCCGTGCTCGTGGTGAACGTCGCGTCGAGGTGCGGGCTCACGCCGCAGTATGCGGGGCTGCAGAAGCTGCAGGACAAATACGCGGCGCGCGGCTTCGAAGTGCTCGGCTTTCCGTGCAATCAGTTCGCGGGCCAGGAGCCCGGCACCGAGACCGAGATCGCGGAATTCTGCGAGCGCAACTACGGAGTCACCTTCCCGATGTTCGCCAAGATCGACGTGAACGGCGCGGGTCGCGCGCCGCTGTACCAGTGGCTCACTTCGCAGCCGACGCAGCCCGACGGCCCGGGGGACGTGATGTGGAACTTCGGCAAGTTCCTGCTCGACAAACAGGGCAACGTGGTCGCGCGCTTCAACCCGCGCGTCGCGCCGGACGCAGCGGAGCTCACCTCTGCCATCGAAAAAGCGCTCGGCTAGGCCGATGAACGCGCGCGGGGTGGAGCGCGCGCTCGCGCGGCTGCGCAAGATCTGCCTCGCGCTGCCGGAGTCGAGCGAGAGACTCTCGCACGGCGAGCCGACGTTCTTCGTCGGCGCGAAGGCCGGCAAGGGCGGGAAGGTCTTCGTGATGTTCGCGAACGACCACCACGGCGACGACATCGTCGGCTTCTGGTGTCCCGCGGAGCCGGGCGCGCAGGCCACATTGATCGAAGCCGACCCGGTGCGCTTCTTCCGGCCGCCCTACGTCGGCCCGAGCGGCTGGATCGGCGTGCGGCTCGACCGCGCCGTCGACTGGGAAGAGATCGCGCAGATCGCCGCCGACTCCTGGCGACTCGTGGCGCCCAAGCGCATCGCGGCCGCCTTCGCCGCCGCGCGCTGCTGACTCACCAGGGGTTCGGCGCGACAGGTCAGCGAAGGAAGGCGAACGCGTCGCGCACCGCGGGCTGCCCGCCGCGCTCGAGCACGTCGCCGTGAGTCATCGTGACCCGGTCGAAGTCCCAGCGCAGGATGCGCTCGATCGAGGCGCGCGCCTCCACGCGGTTCCGGATGAACAGGTAGCGCGTCAGGCGGTGCGGGCCGAAACGGCCCTCCGCGCCGGCGACCCGGTAGAACAGGCGACTCATGCCGCGCGCCTTCCCGCTCGGGATGTTGAACACGAGATCGGTGAACAACACGGTGCGCGAGGCCGCGTGAAAGAACACCACCTCGTTCAAGTAGGCCGCGCCGCGGAACACGTGCTGCTCTACCTCGGCGCTCCACAGCGCGGGCGGGTCGTCGGACAGCTCCTCGGCGAACTTCAAATCGGGCCGCTTGGCGGGTAGGCCGGGAGCCGCGTAGAGCAGCGCGTCCGGGTAGCCCGTCGGGTAGTCCGCGGCGAACAGATGGTGTTGCCGATTCGGCGCGATCACGCCGCGGACCTCGCCGAGGCGCTTGAGCTCGCCGCGCAGCCCCGGGTCGAGCTCCACCGGCGAGTGCAGGATCAGGGCGCCATTTCGCAGCCGGAGCACGGTCATGCGGGCGCCCACGTCGAAGGGGCCATTGCGGAAGCGGCGATCCGCGACCCAGAGGTTCGGCGCCAGGTTGCGCAGCAGGTCTGCCATGCCCCGATCATCGCACGCGAAGAAATTCCTGGCCCAAATGTATCACGCCGTGATACATTGGAACGCATGGATTCCCAAGACGATCGCGAGCGAAGCCGCCGCAGAAGGAAGGAGAGGGTCTTGCACACACGAGTCTCCGAAGAGCTGGACGAAGCGCTTCAGGGCGCCGCGCGGCGCCTGCGCGTGCCGGTCTCGAACCTGGTGCGCAACGTGCTCGAAGACGTCTTCGACGCGGTCGAAGCCGTCACCGAGAATGTCGGCGAGCTCGTCGAGGACGTGGTCGAAGAGGCGCAGGACTTCGGGCGCCGCTTCGAGCGCCGCTGGCGGCGCCGCACCGAGGGCGCGCGCGAGCGCATCGTCGAAATGGAGCGCGAGCCCGAAGCCGCGCCCGCGCCTGCGGCGCCGGGTCCGGCGCAGGAGTTCTCCGAAGTGACTGCCTGGCAACCCGTGGTGTTGAACGGCGCGCGCACCTGCGCGGGCTGCGGGCGAGCGATGCGCCGCGGCGACCCCGCCTATCTCGGCATGGGAGTCACGGCCTCGGCCGCGCCGGTCCTGTGCGAGCCGTGTCTGGAGCGCGAGGGCGAGGGCTAGGGGAGATTGCAGGGAGAGGCGGCGACGAGGTCCTTCGCCGGCTGCGGGACTTTCTCGGCGGGCACCGAGCTGCCGCTCGCCGAATAACTCCCGAACACGGTCGCGAGCGTGAGCGAAGAGTACGAGCCGTCGATCATCTCGCCGCCGAGCGTCTGGAAGCTCGCCTTCCTGAACGCCCCGGTCTTGTCGACGCTGATCAGAATCCGATGCGTGCCCCAGCCCTGAATGACGTCGCCCGCTGCGTTCGTGAAGGTGAGATAGTCGTCCACCGCGATGACGTTCAGGTCGCCGAGCTTCGTACCCGCGAAGCTCTCCTCCATCGGGCTCGCCGCCCAGTTCTGGGCGTCGATGGGACACAGAAGGGGACCGCCGTAGCGTCCGTTCAGGTGGCCGGCGTCCGGATCGACGTACACGAGCTGCAGGTAGCAGTCGGCGCTGAGCGAGCGCTTCGGGCCGAGCCCGGTGTCCCCCGCCGGCAGCTCGTAGCCCGAGCCCTTCGCCTTCACCCGGAGCCACACGCAACTCGCGATGTCGTTCGGGACCACGACCGGCGCCGCGGCAGCGCTCGCCAGACCGGCGAGCCACGCGACGCCGAGCGACAGAACGGCCAAACGCAACAGCCGAGAGGTGCGCAGGTTCGCCATGCCTCCCTCATCGGCAGCTCGTTTCGAAAAGGAAGTGACGCAGGAACCGCCCGGGCAGCGCGGCGCGCCGCTCGGGTAAGATGGAGATGGAGGCACGCGCGATGAAGTTCGGGATCTTCTACGAGCACCAGCTCCCGCGGCCGTGGTTGCCGGACAGCGAGCACCGTTTGATTCAGAACTCGCTGACGCAAATCGAGCTCGCGGACCGGCTCGGCTACGACTACGCCTGGGAGGTGGAGCACCACTTCCTCGAGGAGTATTCGCACTCCTCCGCGCCGGAGGTGTTTCTCGCCGCGGCCAGCCAGCGCACGAAGCGCATCCGCCTCGGCCACGGGATCATCCAGCTCACCACGAATCACCCCGCGCGCGTCGCGGAGCGCGTCGCCACGCTCGACCTGGTCTCGAACGGCCGCGTCGAGATGGGCATCGGCGAGGGCTCGAGCGTCACCGAGCTGCACCCGTTCGACCGCCGCTTCCGCGACAAGCGCGACGTCTGGGAAGACGCCGTGCGCGCCGTGCTCCCGATGTTCAGTCACGAGGGCTGGGAGTATCACGGCAAGTACTTCGACTTCCCGCTGCGCAACGTGCTGCCGAAGCCGCTGCAGAAGCCGCACCCGCCGCTCTGGGTGGCGTGCTCGCAGCTCGAGACGATCGAGATGGCCGGCCGGCGCGGCATGGGGGCGCTGGGCTTCCAGTTCGTCTCGGCCGAAGCCGCACGCGCGTGGGTGCACGCGTACTACAACTCGTTCGTGAAGCGGCGCGAGCTGCTGTGCGACTACGAGACGAATCCACAGATCGCCATCGTGTGCGGCTTCATGTGCGCGGCGAGCGACGAGGAGGCGATCCAGAAGGCCGAAGGCTGGACGTTCTTCCAGTTCGCGCTGCTCTTCTACAACCGCCACGGTCCGGTCGTGCCCGGCAGCGTGAATCTCTGGGAGGAGTATCTCGCGTGGAAGCAGACCCCCGAGGGCGCGCAGGCGCAGCGCGGCTCGGGACTGATCGGCTCGCCCGCGACGCTGCGCGAGCGCCTGCGCAAGTTCAAAGACTCGAACGTGGATCAGGTGATCCTGTTGAACCAGGCGGGCAACAACACGCACGAGGACATCTGCGGGTCGCTCGAGCTGTTCGCGCGCGAAGTCATGCCCGAGTTCCACGCCGACGAGCCCGCGCATCAAGAGTGGAAGCAGAAGGTGCTGTCCGGCGCGATCCAGCTCGAAGAGGTCGACACTTCACCGTACGCCATGCGAAGCAATCAGACTCCGACCAAGAAGCAGCCCGCCGCGGCGAGTTAGCTAGCTTCCGCACATGCGCTGGCGCGATGGGACGGGACGACAGAAGGTCGTGTTTGCGGCCTTGGTGTCGCTCTACGCGCTCGGCATCTTGCTGGCCACGGCGGACAAGCTGCAGCGGGTCGGGCGCCCGGACGTCGGCTTCATCATGGACGGGCTCGAGATCTCGCCGTCGCGGCGTGACTCCGCCGACCTGGGACTGCGCGGCGGGGCGCGCCTGCTCGAGGTGAACGGCGAGCGGGTCGACGAGCGGTCGATCCGCAAGGAGGTCTGGGCGCGCCTGTCGGACGAGCTCGGCGCGGCGAACGAGCTGGTCGTGCAGCGTCCCGGCGGGCAAGTGAGTCGCATCTCGATCCCCGTGCGCGAGCTGCGCTGGGGCGACGTCGTGTACGGGGAAGGCGGCGTGCTCGCGCTCGGCTTCCTGTTCTTCATGGTCGGCGTCGTGACGTTTCAGCTCCGGCCGTTCGCGCCCGAGAGCTGGGCGCTGCTCGCGCTGTGCACCGTGAGCGGCGGCTTCCTGTCGATGATCCTCTCCGGGGTCGGCCCCGCGAAGGCGCCGTACGCCATCTACTACCGAACGATGCTGGGCCTGCTCGCCGCGGTGCCGATCCACGCGGGGCTCGCGTTCCCGGTCGTGCACCGCGCGCTGCTGCGCCGGCCGCGGCGGGTGCTCTACTGGATCTACGGGCTCGGCGTGCTGCACGCCGGCGTGCAGCTCGCCGGTTGGGCCACCGACTTCGCCGGGCCGACGCGCTACATCGGCATCTTCGACACGAGCCTCCTGCTCGCGGTGACCTTGTATTTCGTCGGCCGCTGCGGGGTGCTCGCGATGCACACCGCGGATCCCCTCGTCGCGCAGCGCGCGCGCATCCTCCTGGGCGGCGTGCTGCTCGGCGGCTCACTGCCCGCGACCGTGCGCTTCGTGCAGGCGACCACCGGCGTCCACGTGCTCGACATCCGCGTCGCGTACTGGTCGGTGTCGATCCTGTTGCTCGCGCTGGCGCGCACCACTTTGCGCCACGAGCTCTTGAACGCCCGCGTCGCCGCGCGACGCGCCGTGGTGTACGGAGCCGCGGTCAGCGCGCTCACCGTGCTCGCCGTGGCGCTGGTCTCCGTGTCGCCGTATCTCGTGGCGCTCCTGCTGCTGCCGCTGCTCTACGTCTGGCCGAGGTTCGAGGCGCTCCTGAACGCTTGGCTGTATCCGCAGCGCCTGCGCTTGCCCGAGACCGTGCGCCGGATCGGCGAGGACCTCGCGGCCGCCACCGACGCGGACGGCGTGCTCGACGCGCTGGCGGAGGCGCCCGCGCGACTCGCCGACGTGCGCCGGGGCTCGGCGTTCCTGTTCGCCGGAGTCGCGGGCGAGGGCGAGCGCCTGCGCGGCGTCTCGCGCGCGAAGCTGGAAGCGGCGCCGGGCGAGACACCGCTCCTGGCCGAGCCGCTGATCCAGCTCATGGTGACCTTGCGCAAGGAGATCTTCCGCGAGCAGATCTCCGTCGAGCCGCAGTTCGTGAACATCCAGCGCGAGTGCTACGCGTGCTTCGAGAGACTGGGGGCGGAGGCGCTCTTGCCGATCGTGCGCGACGCGCGCGTGATCGGCGGGCTGGCGCTCGGCGCGCGCGAGCGGGGCGACGCGTGGGAGAGACTCGAGCTCGAGGTGCTGCAGACCGTCGCGCAGCAGGGCGTGCAGGCGCTGATCCGCATCGAGGCCACCGAGCGGCTGCGCTCGCGCGAGCTCGAGTTCGCCGAGCTCAAGCGCTTCTTCCCGCCGCAGATCATCGAGCAGGTGATGGCGCGCGGCGGCGCGGCGGAGCTGCGCTCGCAGCGCAAGCTCGTCACCGTGTTCTTCGCCGACTTGCGCGGCTTCACGTCGTTCTCCGAGAGCGTCGAGCCCGAAGAGGTGATGGCGACGCTCGCCGAGTACCACCACTCGATGGGCCGGAGAATCACGGAGTTCGCCGGCACGCTCGAGCGCTTCGCGGGCGACGGCTTCATGGTGTTCTTCAACGACCCGGTCGATCAGGACGACCACGTGGAGCGCGCGGTGCGCATGGCGCTGGCGATGCACGGCGACATCGCGCGGCTGCGCACGGGCTGGGCGAGCCGGCGCTATCGCATCGACGCGGGCATGGGCATTCACACCGGCTACGCGACCTGCGGCTTCATCGGCTACGAGGGTCGGCGCGACTACGGGGTGATCGGCAACGTGACCAACCTCGCGGCGCGTCTGTCGGACGCCGCGAAGGGCGGCGAGATCCTGGTCAGCGCCGCGGTGCGCGGGGAGCTGCGCGAGCTCCTGAAGTTCGAAGTCGTGGGCGAGCTCGAGCTGCCGGGCTTTCACGCGCCTCAGGCGGCGTTCCGGCTCCTGCCGCAGCTCAGCGACTGAGGCGGCTCCACCGCCCGACCGCGCGCGCTGATCTCATGATATCAACGCTCCGGATCCACGAGTGACTCACGCGCGGCTCACTCGCGATATCTCAAGTGCAACTCGCCCGCAGTCGAAGTTCTCGATTGAACTCGAACGAGTTTCTTGGAGGACTTCGCCTGTTCGCGTTGTGGTCGCGAAAGCCGAGTGGTGCGGGCATGGTCGGTGTCGCGCTGGATCGCGGCGGCTTCCGCCTCGCGCACGTGCTGCGTGAGTCCGGCGCCGCGCCGCGACTCGAGCACGCGCTCGACCGGCGCGTCGAGGACCCGCTCGCGATCCGCGGCGTGCTCGCCGCGACGGTCAAGGAGCTCGGCCTCGCCGGAACCGCGTGCTGCGCCGTGCTCTCGCCGGACGTGTACTCGCTGCGCCAGGTCGACCCGCCCGCGGTCGAGCCGAGTGAGCTGCGCGAAGCGGCGCGCTGGAGCATCAAGGACCTCGTCGACTTCAGCGTGGAGGACGCGATCGTCGACGCGTTCCCGTCGCCCGAGGCGCGCGGCCGCCCCGCGCGCCTGAACGTCGTCGCCGCGCGACGCAAGACGCTGCTGCAGCTCGTCGAGACAGTCGAGCGCTCCGGTCTCGCGCTGGTCGCGGTCGACATCCTCGAGCTGGCGCTGCGCAACGTCGCCACGCTCTTGGCGTCCGACGCGCGGGGCGTGGCGCTATTGCACGCGCTGCCGCCGCTCGGCGTGCTGACTCTCTCCTGCAGCGGTTGGCTGTGGTTCTCGCGGCAGCTCGAGATCGACCCGGAGGCGCTCGAGGCGGCCGCGGAGGACGCCCTCTCCGACAAGCTGGAGAAGGGCGGGGAGGGCGAGCGTTCGCTCGACATGCTGCTGCTCGATTTCCAGCGTTCCTTCGACTACTACGAGCACCAGCTCGGGCAGATGGCACCGGTGGAGCTCGTGCTGACGCCGACGCGTGTCGAGTCCGCGAACCTGCGCCGCTGGCTCGCGAAGAGCTTGCCCGTGCCGATGCGCGAGCTCGAGCTCGGCGCGCTGCTCGACTCACGCGTCGAGCTCGACCG
>WNFL01355312.1_pt1 | contig 31667 bp, 24 predicted proteins | sample 5400361 | NCBI WGS metagenome assembly WNFL01 (sample SAMN13153351, study PRJNA577476) | soil metagenome | isolation source: 40 cm soil on Douglas fir-dominated hillslope | place: USA:California | collected 2013-09-17
GCGGCGTACCGACGACCTGCTCCAGAAGCTCACGCTCGACGAGAAGGCGTCGCTCACCGCGGGCGCCGATCTCTGGCACAGCGTCGCGATCCCGCGGCTCGGCGTGCCGGGGCTCGTGCTCTCGGACGGCCCGTCGGGCGCGCGCGGCGTGCACATGGGGGATGGCGCGACCTCGGCCTCGTTCCCGTGCGGCACCGCGCTCGGCGCGACCTGGAACCCGGAGCTCGTCGCAGCGGTCGGCGCCGCGATCGCGGAGGACGCGCGCACGAAGGGCGCGCACGTCCTGCTCGGCCCGACGGTGAACCTGCACCGCTCGCCGCTCGCCGGACGCAACTTCGAGTGTTATTCGGAGGATCCGCACCTCTCCGCGCGCATCGCGGCCGGGTTCATCCGCGGGGTGCAGAGCCGCGGCGTGGCCGCCTGCGTGAAACACTTCGTCGCGAACGATCAGGAGTTCGAGCGCATGTCGATCTCTTCCGAGGTCGACGAACGCGTGCTGCGCGAGCTGTATCTCGTGCCGTTCGAGACCGCGGTGCGCGAGGCCGGCGTCTGGTCGCTGATGTCCGCCTACAACCGCGTGAACGGCACTCACGCCAGCGAGCACCCGTGGCTGCTCGGCGAGCTGCTGAAGGGCGAGTGGGGCTTCGACGGGCTGGTGGTCTCCGACTGGCTCGGCACTCACGCCACGGAGGCGACCGCGAACGCGGGTCTCGACCTAGAGATGCCGGGCCCTGCGCGCCACCTGGGCGCGAAGCTCGCTGCCGCGGTGCGCGCGGGCCGGGTCGCGGAGTCCGTGCTCGACGAGTCGGTGCGCCGGCTGCTGCGCCTGGCCGAGCGCACGCGCGCCTTCGAAGGGGCACCGCCCGAGCAAGAGCGCGCCGTCGATCGACCGGAGCATCGAGCGCTCGCGCGCCGCGCCGCTGGCGAGGCGATCGTGCTCTTGCGGAACGAAGTGGTCGAGCCCGCGGCCGCCCGCGGCATCGACCCGCAAGCGGCGCAGCCGCGCGAAGCGACGCGCAGCGGAGCGAAGTCGACCGGAGTCGAGTCACTTCCGCTCGCCGCCGATCGGCTGCGCAGCCTCGCGGTGATCGGTCCGAACGCGGGCGTCGCGGTGATTCAGGGCGGTGGCAGCGCGCGGGTGCGGCCACACTACGCGGTGTCACCACTCGAGGCGATCCGCAAGCGGGTGGGCGATGGCGTCGAGGTGCACTTCGAGCCCGGCTGCACCAATCACAAAACGCTGCCCGCGCTCGGTCCCGGGCTGCTCGAGGGCAAGCTGCGCGTCGAGTACTGGAACGGGCACGAGCCGAGCGGCGCGCCGCTGCTCTCGGGCGAGTCGCGCGAGGCCAGCTTCACCTGGTTCGGCAAGTTCGCGCAGGAGATCGATCCGCGCGCGTTCTCGGTGCGAGTCAGCGGCGCGCTCGCCCCGCGCGAGTCCGGAGACCACGAGTTTGCGCTGGTCTCGGCCGGCAAGAGCCGGCTCTTCGTCGGCGGCGAGCTCGTGGTCGACAACTGGACCGAGCAGGCGCCCGGCGACGCGTTCTTCAACCTCGGCTCGGCCGAGAAGCGCGGCACGCGCCGCCTGGAGGCCGGGCGCAAGGTCGACGTCGCGGTCGAGTTCGCGAACGTCGATCGCCCGATGCTCGGCGGCTTGAAGGTCGGCTGTCTCGCCGCCGCACCTGCTGATCTGTTCGAGCGCGCCGTCTCGCGCGCGGCGGCCAGTGACGCGGCGATCGTCGTCGTGGGGCTCAACGACGAGTGGGAGAGCGAGGGACACGATCGCGTGTCGCTGGCGCTGCCCGGCCGCCAGGCGGAGCTGATCGAGCGGGTCGCCGCCGCGAACCCGCGCACCATCGTCGTCGTGAACGCGGGCGCGCCCGTCGACCTCGATTGGCTCGAGCGCGTGCCCGCGGCGCTGCAGCTCTGGTACGCGGGCCAGGAGTCGGGCAACGCGCTCGCGGACGTGCTCTTCGGCGACGTGAATCCCTCGGGTCGCCTGCCGCACACCGTCCCGCGCCGCCTCGAGGACACACCCGCGTTCCTCGACTGGCCCGGCGAGAACGGGCGCTCGCGCTACGGCGAGGGCCTCTTCATGGGCTACCGCTGGTACGACGCGCGCGAGATCGAGCCGCGGCTGCCCTTCGGTCACGGGCTCTCGTACACGCGCTTCGACTTCGCGAATCTGCGTGTCTCGAGCTCGCTGCTGTCTCAGGGTGAGTCACTCGAGCTGTCGATCGACGTGACGAATCGCGGAGCGGTCGCGGGCCAGGAAGTCGTGCAGGTCTACGTGCGCGACGTTGCCGCCCGCGTCGCGCGCCCGGAGCGGGAGCTGCGCGCCTTCGCCAAGCCGTCGCTGGCGCCCGGAGAGACGCGCACGGTGCAGCTCACGCTCGGCCCGCGCGCGTTCGCGTTCTGGGACGCCGTGAGTCGAGACTGGGTCGCGGAGCCAGGCGAGTTCGAGCTCTTCGTCGGCGCTTCCTCGCGCGATGTCCGCGCGCGCGCCTCGGTCGTGCTCGAGCCGGCCTGACTCCGCGACTCCCTCCCTCTATCCGTTGCAGCCAGCCGAAAGCGCCGGCGCGAGATTGGCGATCGCGCGCCGCAACACGGTCACATCCAGGATGGTGCAGGTGCCCGCGCCGCTGCCGGCGGGGCCCGCCACGTTGCACTTGCCGGGCGCCGCGGGGTTCGACGTCGAAGCGAGCAGCGCGCGCTCCGCCGCGACGTCCGCGCCGGCAGCGACGCCATCGGCCGTCACGTCGCCGCACTGCTCCGCGTCGCGGATCCCGTCGGGCTGAGACGAGTCACCGACGCCGCCGCGGTCGATGCCCATGCGCGGACCTGAGCCCGGCGGCGCGCAGGTGTATGTGAGCTCCTGGCCTGGAACGCTCGCGAGCGCCCGCAGGCCCGAGTCGCTCAACACCGGGTCGGTGCTCTTGTCGGGCGTGAACGTGTCGGCCGCCGAGAGCCACCAGCCGCGGGTCACGCCGCCGATCTGGCCCTTCACGACCAGATCGCACTCGTTGTTCGGCGAGCGGTCGACGTCCGCGTACGGGGTGAGCGCGCGCGCGAGCAAGAGCCCCAGCCGTCCGGTCACCGCCGGGTCACTGCCGTTCGCCGAGGTCAAGGTGACTTGCTGGCCGACGACCGGCGCGAGATCCGACGGGAACGCCATGACGAAGTTCGCGACGTTGAGGCGCATCACGGAGCCCGCGTTGCCTTGGGGCGTGCTGGCGTCGTTCGGGTCGCTCGGGAACTGGAACACCGAGCCGTTCAGAAAGGTCACGACGTCGTCGATCGAGCCGTCATTCAGGTAGCCGAAGCCGCGCACCTGCTCGGTCGTCGGGCTGCCGTGCGTCGGGAGGTTGCCCACGGTCACCAGCCCGTACATGCCGACCTTCTGATAGGCGTTGCGCAGGTGCGGCACCTTGAAGTGCTGCGTCAGTCCTTCGAAGGTCGAGAGACCGCCCGTGCCGAACGCGCCGATCGACGGGTCGAGCGTGTGACAGCCGTTGCACGTCTTGACCGTGTCCGAGGTCGTGTTGGTGTAGAACGCCGCGCCCGTCGCCTGCGAGTTGGTCAACGTCTGGTCGAGGTTGCGGATCGGGTTCGGCGGCAGCTGTACCTTGAGGATGAAGTTCGCGAACGACTGCATGTCGGCGTTCGAGAGCTGACTCGCGCGGCCGAGGAGGCCGACGAACGCGACGTTGAACTTCAGGAACCCCTGGTTCTCGTCGAGCGCGTTCGGGTCGCCGTCCCAGCTCGAACCGCGATTGCTGAAGCCGCCGCCGGAGCGATCGCCGCGCCAGTGCATCGGCCCGGCGTGCTCCATGCCGCGCAGGGTCTGCGTCGTCATCGGCCCCTTCAGCGGGTGGAAGTCGACGTTCGCGCTGCTGCCCACGGCCGGACCGACGATCGCGGGGCCGGTGCTGCCCGAGCCGATCTTCACGAACGGATTGTTGTTGAGCAGCACCGCGCCGTCCGGTGAAGGCGCGCCCAAATCCCAGGCGAGTGAGTCGAAGTCCGCGAACACGTGACACACCGCGCACGACGCCTCGCCGTTCGACGACGTGAGATGCGTGTCGTAGAAGAAGCGCCGTCCCTGCGTGATCGCGGCGATCTCGGGGCTGTGCACCGTCAGGTGGGCGACCTCCGTCTTGGCGGTCGGATCGACGACGGAGATGCCGTCGTCGAAGCGCGTGTACACGTAGAGCCGGTTGCGCGCCTCGTCGAGCACGACGCCGCCCGGACCGCCGGAAGACAGCGGGATGTGATTCGCCGCGTTCGGCGTGAACGCGCCCGGGTCGCTCGGCGGCAGCGCGAGCGCCGCGGTGTCGACGATGCCGATCTCCTGCGAGCCGAACGCCGCGACGTAGAGCGTGCTGCCGTCGCCCGTGATCGCCATGTCGGTCGGAATGCCGAGACTCGCCTGATTCACGCTGGCCGGCGCGACCGCGGGGGCGTAGTCGATGTGCTTGTTCAGGTGGCGCGGCGAGACCGTCGAGCTGCCGGACAGGATCGAGATGCGCGCCTTGTGCAGCTCTCCGCGCAGGTTCGGCGTTCCGAAGCCCTCGAAGCGATCCATGTTGTTCGCGTCGGTGTTCGACACGTAGACCACGCCCGAGACCGGATTCACGACCATGTTGAACAGGATCGTGCCGACGTGATCGAAGACCGAGGTCTGCGCCGGTGGCGTCGCGTTCGCGTCGATCGCGAACACGTCGTGATCCGGCAGCAGGAACTGCACGATGTTGGTGCGCGCAGTGCCCGTCACGTCGAGCCACGTCGTGCCCGACTGGTACTTCAGCATCACGCCGACCTGCGGCGTGTCGAGCGTGCCGCCGACCGGCGCGGGCCTGGGCAGCGTCTGGAACGGACCAGGGGTAGGGAGCACGCCCTGCGGCACGGCCGTCGTCTGGTCGCCGGAGTGAAATACGGCGGCATATACGGTGGCCCCGTTGGCGGTCACCGCGAGCGCGCGCGGCGTGTCGCCGAACAGGTTCAGGACGGCGAGCGGGGTTCCGCCGAGCGCGGCGCCGAGGCTCGCCGTGTCGAACACCCAGACGTCGCTGCGGCCGACGCCGCCCGACAGGAGCTGCGGGTCGCCGGGCCGGTTCTGCCCGCGGTGCGCGGCCGTGATGAACGCGCGGTTCTTCCCGGGACCGGCGAACACGATGTCGCGCGGCTCGTCCCCCACCAACAGGGTGCGCGTGACCCGCTGCGTCGTGACGTCGACGATCGAGATGCTGTCCGAGAGCTGGTTGACGACCCAGACCTCGCTGTCCGAGCGCGCCGCGACGGCGACCGGCTCGAGCCCGACCGGCACCGACCCGACGTGCGCCAAGCCGTTGGCCGACACCGCGAAGATCTCGAGCCGCGCGTCGGGAATGTTGCAGGCAAACAGCAGAGTCCCGTTCGGGGACTGCGCCAGCGGCCGCACCGGGCCGCTCTCGAAGAGCGTGTAGTTGCCCTGGCCGAATGCGGACCCCGCCGTCCACAGAACCAGCAGCGCCAGGCCGAGCCAGCGTCCCATTGCCTTCCCCTCCCAGCGACGAAATCGCGTCCGCGAGACGGACGCGACTTCGGGCGATGCAATCCCGGCCGCGGATGATACGCCCATCGCCGGGCGGCGGGGAAAGAAACCCCCGCTCTACAGATTGCAGCCAGCGGAGAGCGCGGGGCCAAGCCCGGCGAGCGCGCGGCGCAGCACGGTCAGGTCGACGACGTCGCAGCTGGCCGGGTCGCTGCCGGGCGCTCCCTCGACGTTGCACTTCCCGGGGGCGGCCGGGATCGAGTGGAGCGCGAGCAGGGCACGGACCCCCGAGACGTCTCCCGCGGTCGCGACGCCGTCGGCGGTCACGTCGCCGCACTGCTCGCGGTCCAGGATGCCGTCGGGTTGCGAGGCATCGCCGATCCCGCCGCGGTCGATGCCCATGCGCACGCCGGAGCCGGGGGGTGCGCAGGTGTAGGTGAGGTCCTGGCCCGGAACGCTCGAGAGCTGGCGCAGATCCGCGTCGGCGATCGGGGCCTCCGCGCTCGAGTCCGGCGTGAAGCTCCCGGGCGCGCTCATCCACCAACCGTGCGGCGCGCCGCCGATGCGTCCCTTCACGATCAGGTCGCACTCGTTGTTCGGCGAGCGGTCGACGTCCGCGTAGGGTGTCGCCGCGCGGGCGACCAGGAGGTCGAGCCGCGCAACCACGCTCGGGTCGCTCGCGTTGTCGCCGCGCAGGGTGACTTGCTGGCCGACGATCGGCGCGAGATCGGAGGGGAAGGCGAGCAGAAAGTCGGCCACGTTCGCGCGCTGCGCGTCGCCGCCGGGGAAGTTGAAGAACGGGTTCGAGAGGAAGCTCACGATTGTGTCGATCGAGCCGTCGTTCAGGAACCCGAACCCGCGCACCTGCGGCGATCCGGGCATGCCTTGGCCCGGGATCGCGCCGACCATGTTGCGCCCGAACATGCCCACCTTCTGGTAGAGGTTGCGCAGCTGCGGCGTCTTGAAGTGCTGTGACACGCCCGAGAAGCCGGTCAGGCCGCCGGTGCCGAACGCGCCGATCGACGGATTCAACGTGTGACAGCCGTTGCAGTTCTTCCCCGGTTGATCGGACGGAGGGCCGGCGAAGAACGAGGCTCCCGAGGCTTGGGACGCGGTGAGCGTGCCGTCCAAGTGGCGGATCGGATTGGGCGGGAGCTGGAGCTGGAGCGCATAGCTCGCGAACGCCTGCATCTCTTCGGCGCCGAGCGGGCTCGCGCGGCCCAGCAGGCCGACGAACGCGGGGTTGAACTTGAGGAACGCCTGATTCTCGTCGAGCGCGTTGGGGTCTGCGTCCCAGTCCGGCGTGCGCGTGCTGAAGCCGCCGCCGGAGCGGTCGCCGCGCCAGTGCATCGGCCCGTCGTGCTCCATGCCGCGCAGGGTCTGCGTCGTCATCGGGCCCTTGAGTGGGTGGAAGTCGATGTTGGAGTCGCCGCTGCCGTCGGCGACCGCGGGGCCGGTGCTGCCCGAGCCGATCTTCACGAACGGGTTGTCATTCAAGAGGACCGTGCCGTCGGGCGAGGGCGCGCCGAGGTCCCAGGCGAGTGAGTCGAGGTCGCCGAACACGTGACACACGCCGCAGGACGCCTCGCCGTTCGAGGACGCGAGGCGCGTGTCGAACAGGAACCGGCGCCCGTCGCTGATCGAGGCCGACTCCGGGTCGTGCAAGCGGGCGTGACTCAGCTCCACGCGCGCGACCGGGTCGACCACGGACACGCCGTCGTCGAAGCGCGTGTACACGTAGAGGCGGCCGTTCGGCTGGTCGAGCACCACTCCGCCCGGGCCGCCCGCGGAGAGCGCGATGTGGTCGGCGGCGTTGGGCTGGAATGCTTGCGGATCGTTGGGATCGAGAGCCAGCGCCTCGGTGTCGACGATGCCGATGGCCTGCGAGCCGTACGCGGCGACATACAAGGTCTCGCCATCACCCGTGATCGCCATGTCGGTCGGAATGCCGAGGCTCGCCTCGTTCGTGCCCGCGGGCGCGACCGCGGGCGCGTAGTCGATGTGCCGGTTCAGGTGCCGCGCGGTCACGGTCGACCCGCCGGTCAGGATCGAGATACGCGCCTTGTGCAGCTCGCCGCGCAGGTTCGGCGTTCCGAAGCCCTCGAAGCGGTCCATGTTGTTCGCGTCGGTGTTCGACACGTACACGGCGCCGGTCACCGGATTGACCACCATGTTGTAGAGGATCGTGCCGACGTGATCGAAGACGGCGGTCTGCGCGGGCGGCGTGGCGTTCGCATCGACCACGAACACGTCGTGGTCGGGCAGCGAGAACGGCACCTTGTTGGTGAAGCTCGTGCCGTTGGCGTCGTTCCAGGTGTTTCCCGCCTGCTGCTTCATGAGCGTGGCGACCATCGGCGTCGGCAGGGAACCGCTGCCGGGCGGTGGCAGCGCGAGTGTCTGGAAGGGGCCGATCTGCGGGATCTGTCCGGGCGGCAGGGCGGCGGTCTGATTGCCCGAGTGAAACACTGCCGCATAGACCGTGGCGCCGTTCGGGCTCGCGGCGAGCGCGCGCGGCGTGTCGCCGAACAGCTCCAGGAGCGCGAGCGGCGTGCCGCCGAGCGCGGCGCCGAGATCGTTCGCGTCGAAGACCCAGAGGTCGCTGCGCGCTACGCCCCCGGCCAGGAGCTGCGGGTCGCCCGGCCGGTTCTGCCCGCGATGCGCCGCGGTCACGAACGCGCGGTTCTTCCCGGCGCCGGCGAACACGATGTCGCCCGGCTCGTCGCCCACCAAGAGCGTGCGAGTCACTTGGCGCGAGGCGACGTCCACGATCGACACACTGTCGGAAAGGTGATTGACCACCCAGACCTCGCCGTTCGTGCGCGCGGCCACCGCGACCGGCTCGAGGCCGACAGGAACCGCGCCCTTGTGCACGAGCCCTTCGGGGGTGATCTCGAAGATCTCGAGCCGCGCGTCCGGGATGTTGCACGCGAACAGGGTCGAGCCATCCGGCGAGAGCGCGAGCGGCCGCACCGGCCCGCTCTCGAAGAGCGTGTAGCTGCCCTGCGCGGGGGCAAGTCCCGCAACCAGGAGCATCCCTAGCACGAGAGCCAAAACCCGAATAGACCCCAGCCTCCGAGCCGTTCGAGCGAACGCCCTTCCCAAGCTCATCATACGTCGCGACCCGCCCAGAAGTTCCAGAATCTCGTGTGCCAGAATGCAATCACCGGAGGGAAAGCCATGAAGAACAACGTCGGCCTGTTTCTGGCGAAGCGCGCTTTTCTAAATCCCACGCTCGAAGCCTTCGTCGACACACATTCGGGCCGGCGCTTCAGCTTCGCCGAGCTGAACGCGCGCGCGAATCGCAGCGCAAATTTCCTTGCGCGTGAGCTCGGCGTGAAGAAGGGCGAGCGCGTGGGGCTGTTGCTGATGAACGGCCCCGAATTTCTCGAGGGTTTCTTCGCGATCGCGAAGCTCGGCGCGATCTGCGTGCCGCTGAATTGGCGGCTGGTCGCCGACGAGCTGCAGTTCATTCTGAAGGACTCGGGCACGCGAACCCTGGTCTTCGGCGCCGAGTTCGCGCAGGTGGTTGCGGAGCTCGAGAAGCGCGGCGCCAGCGACGTGCGCAACTGGGTGCAGGTGGGCGGCGAAGCGACCCGCGGCGCGGGGGTGCTCGACTATGACTCGCTGCAGCGCGCGGCGTCGGCCGACGAGCCCGCGGTCAGCGCCTGCGACGACGACCTGCTCTACATCATGTACACGTCCGGCACGACCGGCTTGCCGAAGGGCGCAGTGCACACGCACGCGACGGCCATGTGGGGCGTGATGACGATCGCGGCCACCGCCGAGCTGCGCTTCAAGGACCGATATCTCGTGTCACTCCCGCTCTTCCACGTGGGGGCACTCACTCCGATCACCGGCAACGTGTACCGCGGAATAACCAGCATCGTGATGCGCGCGTTCGACCCGACCAAGGTCTGGGAGCTGATCCAATCCGAGCGAGTCACGATTGCCCTGAAGGTGCCCGCGATGCTGAACTTCATGCTGCAGACCTACGACCCGGCGAAGTACGACATCTCGAGTCTGCGCTGGATCATGTCGGGCGCCGCGCCGGTCCCGGTCACACTGATCGAGGCGTACGCGAAGCTGGGCATCGAGATCCACCAGGTGTACGGACTCACCGAGAGCTGCGGCCCCGCGTGTCTCATCGGCCCCGACGAGGCGCTCGCGAAGGCGGGCTCCACGGGCAAGGCGTTCTTCCACACCGACGTGCGCGTGGTGGACGACAAGCTGAACGACATCGGCCCGGGCGAGCAGGGCGAGGTGATCATTCGCGGCCCGCACGTCATGAAGGAGTACTGGAAGCGGCCCGAGGCCACGGCCGACGCGATTCGCGGCGGCTGGCTGCACTCGGGCGACGTCGCGACCGTCGACAAAGAGGGCTTCGTCTACATCCAGGACCGCATCAAGGACATGGTGATCTCGGGCGGCGAGAACGTGTATCCCGCGGAGATCGAGAACGTGATCCTCGGGAACCCGAAGGTCGGCGAGGTCGCCGTGATCGGGCAGCCCAGTGCGAAGTGGGGGGAATCGGCGTTCGCCGTCGTGGTGAGGAAGGACGCCTCGCTCAGCGAGCGCGAGGTGCTGGACTGGTGTCAGGGAAAGCTCGCGCGGTTCAAGCAGCCGCGCGCCGTCTGCTTCATCGACGTGATCCCGCGCAACCCCTCGGGCAAGGTGCTGAAGCGCCTGTTGCGCGAGCAGTTCCCGGGCCCCGCGCCCGAGTGAGTGCGCTGAGCACTCGGTGAGATCACCCTCATCCGGAGAGGGCGGCGCTTGTGCCCCGCCGCCACTGGCCGATCGTCCGAGCGTGGCGGCACCTGCGGCTCCGGCGAGGCGAGGAATCCTCGCCAACTATCTCGTGCTGACGTATGCAGCGCTCGTCATCAACGTCTCGGGCTTCGTCACGCTGACCGGGAGTGCCCTGAGCGCCGCGTTCTCGCTGGTGGTGTGCGCGACCTACAGCGCGCTGTACCTGGCGCCGCTGGTGCTCGTCCTCGGTCCGACCTGGCTCGCCGTCCGGGGGCGCGGGCGCGGGGCGCGGGGCGCGGGCGCGGCGCTCGCGATCCTCGCCGGGTCCGTGCTGCAGATTTTAATCTACGCCGACCGCTTCCTGTTCCGGCTCTACGGCTTTCACGCGAACGGCTTCGTCTGGAACCTGGTGACCACGCGAGGCGGGATCGAGTCGATGGATGGCGGCGCAGACACGATCGGGGTCTTCTCCGCGATCGCCGCCGCGTTCGTGGCCCTGCAAGCGCTGCTCTGGTTCGCGGCGACACGCGAACCCGTCGGGGCGCGGCTCGCGCCACTGCGGCGCCTGCGGGTCGCCGTCGCCGCCGCCGTCGTGCTCCTTTTGCTCAGCGCCGGAGAGCGGGCGGTATACGCGCTCTCGTACGCCGTGCATCAGAACGCAGTCCTCGCCGCGGCGGAGGCGTTCCCTATGTACCTCCCGACCCGCGCGCGCAGCATCACGCGCGCATGGGGCATCCGTTCGCCCACCGACGAGTTTGCGCTCGACGCGTCGCGCAGCGTGATCGACTATCCGCTGCGGCCGATCGAGCGCGTTCCGCACCGAGCGTTCAACGTGGTCTGGCTCGTGTCCGAGTCACTGCGCGCGGACGTGCTCGACCCCGAGATCATGCCCGCGACGACCGCGTTCGCCGCGCGCTCGCTGCGCTTCGAGCAGCACTACAGCGGCGGCAACAACACGCGCATGGGCATGTTCTCGATGTTCTACGGCTTGTACGGCGGCTACTGGTTCGCCTTCCAGGAGCAGGAGCGCGGCCCGGTGCTGATGGACACCCTTATCGCGGATGGATACCAGCTCCAGATGCGCACGAGCGCCCGCTTCACCTATCCGGAGTTCAACGAGACGATTTTCGCGCGCGTCCCGCGCGGCGACATGCACGAGGGCGACGGGCGCCCCGGCTGGGTCAACGACCGCGAGAACGTCGCCGGCCTGATCGACTTCATCGATCGCCGCGATCCCGCGCGGCCGTTCTTCGCCTTCATGTTCTTCGAGTCACCGCACGCGCGCTACGACTTCCCGCCCGAGTCGGTGATCCGCACGCCGTATCTCGAGCGGCTCAACTACGCGACGATGGATCTCGCACGCGACATCGGCCTGATCAAGAACCGCTACCTGAATGCGTGTCACCATCTGGACTCTCAGCTCGCGCGCGTGTTCGCGCACCTCGACGAGCAGGGCCTGCTCGACTCCACGATCGTGGTCGTGACCGGCGACCACGGCGAGGAGTTCATGGAGAAGGGCCGCTGGGGCCACGCGTCGGCGTTCAGCGAGGAGCAGACGCGCGTGCCGCTGGTGTTGTACGTGCCGGGCGAGCCCCCTGCGCGGATCGACCGGATCACGAGTCACCTCGATCTTCCCGCTACGATCCTCGGCCTGCTCGGCGTCGCCAATCCGCCCTCCGACTACTCGCTCGGCTACGACCTGCTGCACGGGCCGCCGCGCGCGTCCACGGTGGTGAGCGGTTGGGACGACCTGGCCTACGTCGACGCGCAGCACAAGATCGTGTTGCCGCTCGGGCGCTTCGATTTCGCGCTGAAGCGCCGTGTCACCACGCGCGACGACGCCGCAATGCCCGCGCCCGACGCGCTGCTCACACCCGATCACCGTCACGTGCTCGACCTGCTGCGCGATCTGAGACGCTTCGGGCGAACGCGGGGCTGAAGCCGGCCCGGGAGCGCCTCTGGTAGACTCGCTGCGCCACAGGGAGGGCACCATGGCGCTCGAGATCCGAGACGCGGAGCTCTTCGCGGTCACCGCGGAGACGCTGACCCTCTCGTTCGCGGTCGCCGACGCGTCCGGCCCGGTGGCGGCGCGGGCGCGAGTTCTCGTAGACGGCGAGCTGCGCGCCGTCTCCGAAGGCCCCGCGGGCACGCGCCACGTCCGCATCGAGGGACTCACTCCCGACTCGGACCACCGCATCGAGATCGAAGCCGCCGGCGCGCCGCCGGCGGAGCCGACCCGCTACTTCCCTGGGCGCACGCGGACCCTGGCCGCGCCGCGCGGCAAGTGCGTGGCGCGCTTCGCCACCCTGAACGACCTGCACTTCGGCGAGCAGCGCTTCGGGGGCACCTTGCAGGCCGACGGTGAGTACGGCGATCCCCGGCCGGGCTTTCCGATCGCGCGCGAGACCGACGGCGACGTCCCGTACTGGCAGCTGATGAACGAGGACGCGGTCGCGGACATCAACGCGCTGGGCGTCGACGCGGCGTTCATCAAGGGCGACATCGCCGATCGCGGCGCGCGTGAGCAGTTCGAGTTCGCGGCGCGAACCTTCGCGCGCTTCGAGATGCCCTGGCACGCGTTTCTCGGCAATCACGATCACTACGCGCGCCTCGTCGGCGAGGAGGTCGACGGCTACGCGATTCTGAATCAGCCGCCGGCGCCGCGCGCGCTCGAGCTCGGCGGTTGGAAGCTGCTCCTGCTCGACAGCGTCGAGCCGGGGCAACACCACGGTGTGTTCCCCGACGCGCGGCTCGAGTGGCTCGCCGACCAGCTCGCGGAGACGCGCGAGCGCGGGCAGCCGACTTTGCTCCTGACGCACCACCAGCCGGTCCCGCCCGAGCATCGCCACAGCTACCCGAACTCGATCGGCATCGTGCCCGAGCACTCGACCCGCATCTTCGACCTGCTCGGGAAGAACCCGCAGGTGCAGGGCGTGCTGATCGGTCACACGCACCGCAACCGCGTGCGCCGCTACGCGGCCTCCGGCGCGATCCCGTTCGTCGAGGTGCACTGCGTGAAGGACTATCCGGGCGGCTTCGCCGTCTACGAGCTCTACGACGACGGCACGTTCCGGCAGGAGGCGCGCCGCACGTCCAGCGCTCGCGCGCTCGCGCACTCGACCCGCTGCCGCGACTTCTTCGACGGCGGTTACCGCGACTTCGCGCTCGGCACCCTGGCCGAGCGCGCCTGGGTCGCGGGGGGGATGCGCTAGACCGCGCCCGCGGTCGCCAGGTCGCCGATCGCCGATCAGTGACTCGCGCGAGTCAGGATCTCCGTGGAGTGGCGGTAGCAAGGGGAATCAGGAATCATTCCTGATATGTTTGGATCCGCTCGAGCCGGATCGCGTCCTCGGGGCACGCGGCCACGCACAAGCCGCAGCCGTGACACGCGGCGGCATTCACCGCGAACGCCTGGCGGTTCCCGTGCGCCCGCGCCTTCAGGCGTCCGACGAAGGAGAGCCCACGGCGCTCGTCGGGCGCCAGCGCCCGGATCTCGAACACTGCATACGGGCAAACGCGCACGCAGTCGCCCTTGGCCTCGCAGCGGTTGCGATCGATGACTGGCGCGACCACCCCCGGCGGGTGCTTGCAGGGCTCGCTCATGCAGGCGCTCCTTCTGGCTCGAAGCCTCGCGCGAGCCGGTATAGTGCACGAATGAGTCGGACGTGGAAGCTCGCGGTGCGGGAAGTCGAGCTGGAGGTGGAAGAAGCGGGCGAGGGCGCACGCGCGCTCGTGCTGGTGCACGGGTTCACGGGCTCGCGCGACGACTTCCGCGAGCAGATGGCCCCGCTGTCGGAGCTCGGCCGCACGCTCGCGCTCGACCAGCGCGGCCACGGCGGCAGCACGAATTCCGGCAAGGCCGAGCTCTACACGCTCGCGAATCTGGTCGAGGACCTGCGCGGAGCGTTCGACGCGCTGGGTCTCGCCGAGGCCGATCTGCTCGGCCACTCGCTCGGCGGCGTCGTCGCGCTGCACTTCACGCTCGCGTATCCGGAGCGCGTGGCGTCGCTCGTGTTGATGGACACCTCGCCGAAGCCGATCGAGTTCCGCTTCTCGGAGAGCGCGCGGGCGCGCACCGCGGCATTCGCGCGCGAGCACGGGATGGGCGCGCTCGCCAAGCGAATGCGCGAGATGGCGGCGACCAACGACGCGACGCCGCCTGCCGCCAGGCGCTGCGAGGAGCGCATGGGCTCGGACGCCTTCTGGGAGCGGATCCAGCGCAAGCTCGAGGCGATGGATCCGATCGCGTGGGACGCGCTCAGCAGCCAGTTCCCGCGGATCGCGCCGGTCGTCGAGCGGCTCGGCGAGCTTCGCTGCCCGACCACCGTGCTCGTCGGTGCCGAGGACACGCCGTTTCTGGAGCCGTCCGACCTGATGGAGCAGCGCATCCCCGGTGTGCGGCGAGTCACGATTCCCGACGCTGCGCACAGCCCGCAGCTCGAGAGCCCGGCGGCCTGGCTCGCAGCGGTCCGCGCGCACCTCGCCTGGGCCCGGAGACCCACGCCCTGAGTGACGAACGAGCGTGCACGTGGTGCCGAGGTCTGCGGCAGTTGCTGCGGGAAATCGAGACGCGGCGCGTTATTTGCCGCTCCCGCGCTGGCACGGAGCCTGCAAAACCAGGGAGCGGCAGCAGCAAATGACCGGTACGGGGCCGCACTGCCGGACTCCCTCCCGTAAGGTGGCTAGACCGGTCACAAGTCTTCCCGACACGAGCGCCCCCCGGATCGCGAGGTCCGGGGGGCCAACGCTTTAATTGCTCGCGCGGACGGCGGGCTAGACTGCGCGCACCCAGCGGAGGACCCTCATGGCCAAGAAAACCTTCCTCACCGACGTGCGCACCCTGCGCAAGCGCGCGCGCGAGCACATCGAGCAAGGCGCGGTCACCAAGGGTTACAAGGCCAAGCGTGAGACGGTGCTGAAGCTCCTGAACGAAGCGCTGGCGACCGAGATCGTCTGCGTGCTGCGCTACAAGCGCCACTACTTCATGGCATCGGGCATCCACGCGCAGAGCGTCGCGGCCGAGTTTCTGCAGCACGCGAACGAAGAGCAAGGGCACGCCGACGAGATCGCGCAGCGCATCGTGCAGCTCCGCGGCGCGCCGAATCTCTCGCCCGAGGGCATGCTCACGCGCTCTCACTCCGAGTATGTCGAGGGCGAGAACCTGCTCAGCATGATCAAGGAGGATCTCGTCGCCGAGCGCGTGGCGATCGACAGCTACCGCGAGATGATCGACTACGTCGGCACGAACGATCCGACGACGCGGCGCATGCTCGAGGGAATTCTCGCGACGGAAGAGGAGCACGCGGAGGACTTGTCCACGTTGCTCGCCGAGCTCGGCAAGTGAGCTCCCGGCCGCGCGCCGCGATCGTGGGCGCGGCCGAGACCGACTACCGGCGTGGCGCGCCGGAGCTCCCCGAGGAGCTGATGCTGCGCGCCGCGCGCGGCGCCATCGCGGACGCGGGGCTCAGAGCCGCGGACGTCGACGGCGTGATTCCGCCCTCGGGCTTCACCACGGCGGAGGCGCTCGCGGCGAACCTCGGCATCGCCGACCTGCGCTATGCGGTGACCGTGAACATGGGCGGCGCGAGCCCGGTCGCGGGGCTCCAGAGCGCGGCGCTGGCGGTCACGGCGGGCATCGCAACCGCGGTGCTCGTCGTCGTCGGCTGGAACGGTTGGTCCGCGCTGCGCCCCAAGGCGGGCGCTCGCCGGCCGCGCCTGGGCTTCGCGCCCAGCGCCGCAGCGGAGCAGATCGTCGACTTCTACCTGCCGCACGGCGTGATGCTGCCCGCGCAGATGTACGCGTGGATCTGCATGCGACACAAGCATGTGTACAAGATTCCCGACGAGGCGACGGGTAGGGTGGCGCTGGCCTGCCGGCGTCACGCGCAGCTGAACGAGAAGGCGCTGCTGCGCGGAAAGCCGCTGACCATGGCGGAGTATCTCGCCTCGCGCTGGATCTCGGAGCCCTTCCGGCTGTACGACTGCTCGCTCGAGACCGATTGCGCCGCGGCGGTCGTGGTCACGAGCGCGGAGCGCGCGCGCGATCTCGCGCACCGCCCGGTGCACGTGCTCGGCACCGCCGAAGGCCATCCGGTCCCGGCCGACGACATCCCGAGTCGGCCGGACCTGTTCCGCGTTGGTCTCTCGTTCGCCGCGCCGCGGGCGCTCGCGCAGGCCGGGATCGCGGCCGCCGACGCCGACGTGCTGGGGATCTACGATTGCTTCACCTACGTGGTGCTGCTGCAGCTCGAGGCGCTGGGCCTGTGCGGCCCGGGTGAGTCAGCCGCCTTCGTCGCCGACGGCAACATCGAGCTCGGCGGACGCTACCCGCTGAACACGCACGGGGGTCTCTTGGCGCAGGGCCACGCCTGGGGCATGAATCACGTCGTCGAAGTGACTCGCCAGCTGCGCGGCGAGGCGGGCGCGTCGCAAGTGACGGGCGCGGAGCTCGGCCTCGTGACCGGCTGGGGGGATCTCGGCGACGGCAGCATCGCGATCCTGGGCCGCGCGCCGTGAGCGACGCGCGTCCCGCCAAGCCCCGGCCTTCGCTCGAGGGCGCGAACGGCGAGTTCTACCGCCGGCTCGCCGCGACGCGCCAGCTCGCGTTCCAGCGCTGCGACGGCTGCGCCCGCCTACAGCACCCGCCCCGGCTCGAGTGCGCGGCCTGCGGCGGGGCCGCGTTCAGCTTCGCCCCCGCGAGCGGCCGCGGCCGGGTCTACAGCTGGACGGTGACTCACCAAGTGTTCCTGCCCGCATTCGCGCACGAAGTCCCGTACGCGGCCGTGATCTCTGAGCTGGACGAGGGCGTGCGGATCGTCACCGGGATTCGCGAGATGACTCCGGATATGCTCTCCCTGGATCTCCCCGTGGAGGTGGTTCTGGAAGAGGTGGCGGACGGTCTCGTCCTGCCGTTCGTAAGGCCGCTGCGGAGTTAGTCGCGATGCCGATGGATCTCTCCTGGATCGGGCGCGAGCTCGGTCCGAACCCGATCGCCTGGTCCTCCGATCAGTGCATGCTGTACGCGCTCGGCGTCGGGGCTGGAGTCGACGAGCTGCAGCTCACGACGGAGAACAGCGAGGGGGTCACTCTGCGTGTGCTGCCGACGTTCGCGACTTCGCTCAGTCGCAGCGGCTGGAGGGAGCTCGACGCGCTGTCGTTCGGCAGCTACGGCGCGCACCAGGTCGTGCACGCGGCGCAGAGGATCGAGATGCGCCGGGAGCTCCCGTCGTCGGGCCGCGCGCTCGCCACGCTGCGCATCGCGGGGATCTGGGACAAGCGCGTCGGCGCGATGGCCGAGCTCGTGACGCTCGCCGCGGACCCGAGCACGGGCGAGGAGCTGTTCCGCAGCACCACGTCGCTGCTCGTGCTCGGCGAGGGCGGTTTCGGGGGCGCGCGCGGCCCGGCTGCGAGCGGGCTGCGACCGCCGCGCCGTCCGCCCGATCGCAAGGTCGAGCACGCGACGGAGCCGACGCAGGCGCTCTTGTTCCGGTTGTCCGGCGACCACACGCCGATTCACAGCGATCCGGTGGTCGCGGCGCGCGCCGGCTTCGCGCGACCGATCCTGCACGGGCTGTGCACGTTCGGGTTCGCCGGCCGCGCGCTGCTCGATACGGTCTGCGAGGGCGACACCGCCCGGTTTCGCTCGATGGAGGGGCGCTTCGCGCGACCAGCGTATCCGGGAGACACGCTCGTCACCGAGGTCTGGCTCGGAGCCGACGGCGCGTTCTTCGAGACCAGGAACCAGCACGGCGAGTCACTCATCGAGCGCGGTGTCTTCGCGCTCGCCAAGTCACAGGCCTGAGGTGCGCTTCTCCTACGCCGAGTCGATGTGCGAGCCGAGTCAGTACTTCCCGCTCGCGCGCGCCGCGGAGGAAGCCGGCTGGCACTCGTACGTCGTCCCGGACAGCGTGTGCTATCCGGAGGTCTCCGATTCCCGCTACCCGTACACCGCGGACGGCAGGCGCGAGTTCCTGGCGGACAAGCCGTTTCTCGACCCGTTCGCGCTGATCGCCGCGCTGGGCGCGACGACGGAGCGGCTGCGCTTCACGACGTTCGTGCTGAAGCTGCCGATCCGCTCGCCCGTGCTGGTCGCGAAGTCCGCGTGTTCGGTCGCCGTGCTCACCGGCAATCGCCTGGGCCTCGGCGTCGGCCTCAGCCCCTGGCCCGAGGATTTCGAGGTCACCGGAACGGACTGGGCGACGCGGGGCGCGAGCTGCGACGAGATGATCGAGATCGTGCGGGGGCTCGCGCGCGGCGAGTTCTTCGCGTACCAGGGCGCGCAGCATCGCATCCCGAGCATCCGGTTGAACCCGGTGCCGACGCGGGCGATTCCGATCCTCGTCGGCGGACATGCGGAGGCCGCGCTCCGGCGCGCGGCTCGGCTCGGAGACGGCTGGATGCACGCCGGGGGCGATCGCGAGTCACTCGTGCGCTCGCTCGCGCGGCTGCGCGAGCTGCGCCGCGAATACGGCCGCGAGCACGAGCGCTTCGAGATCCACGCCATCGCCCTGGACGCCTACACGCCCGACGGCATCCGGCGCCTCGAGGACCTCGGCGTGAGTGACGTGATCGTCGGCTTCCGCAACTCCTACGAGCGCGACACGCAGACCCTGCAGCAGAAGCTCGACGCCTTGCGCGCCTACGCGGACGGCGTGATCTCCAAAGTCGGTTCGTACACATGATGGCGAGGCGAGGGCCGTCCCGAGCCGAGCCCGCAAGCGCCGGAGCGTGGGTAGGGGGCCCACGCGATCATCGAATGGGCGCCCGCAGCGAGTCGCAGGCGAGCGTAGACAATAGACTCGCTCAGAAGCGAGAGGAGAGCACCCGCAATTCGTCCGGGACGCTGTCGTCGTGCAGGCGCGCGAGCTTCACGAACAACCGCAGGAACGGGTCGGGATCGGTGAACTGCACGCCGCAGCCGCTCGTGATCTTGCGGACGAAGTGCGCGAGGATGCTGGCGCTGCGTTCGTCGTCGAACCACGGGAGCTCGATCTGCAGGACCTCGCGCGCCTGCGCCACGAGCGGCGCGCACTCGAGCTTCGCTCCGCTGTCCGAGATGTCGACCACGCGCGCCTCTAGATGGCGCTCGCCGATGCGCAGCGAGACCGGGATGCTGACCACGTAGCGCGTGGCGACCCTCCGGTTCGAGACCGAGCCCAGCGTGAAATCGTCCGGCTCCATGCACAGACCCTTCGGCTCCGGCGCCTGCGAGTTTGAGTCATTCTCGGGCGGATCTTGCGAGTGACTGCTCGAAGTGATGACTCCGATATCACTGCGGATGTCGCGGGCCGAGTCCGCGCAAAGAGGACTCGCGCGGATCCGCGAGCTGCGGGTCTCCCGGGGCGCGGGCGCAGCAGGAGCTGCGCGGCCGTACCGACGATGAGCGCAACGACGAGGGTGCTGGCAGCCGGTGCTTCGAGTGTGCAGACGGGTTCGGCCGGCGCACGCAGCGGTTCAATCAGTGCTTCCATTGCGGCGTGCAGCGCGTGCACGAGCAGCTTGTCCGTCTGTTGCGAAACACCAACGACGAAATCAGTGGAACCGCGGACTCAGCTCGCTTGTCTGCCCGGTAAGTCGTATATTGAACTCGCGAACTGAATCCGCGCTCCTCTTCGACGGAATCGAGCCACGGCGACTATCTCAGCGCGCGGCTTGGACCCAAACCTGCGAAAGGAGACGAAGCGATGCCCTCCGACCGCTCCATCACTTCATCACGAGAATCACTCATTCAGTCGTTGATCGAAGTTTGCGTCACAAGCCTTCAGCGCGCCGTGCGGCGGGACGATTCGCTGAGTAGGCGCAAGAAGGAGCTTCGTGAACACACCAATCGATCCAGCGACGGAGAGCACGTGGGCTTCGTTCACGGGGCGACTGCCCGAGCTTCTCTACCGCGACGCGCAGGATCTGGCGCTGGTGTTCAACCTCAGTCTCAACGAGCTGCTGATCGACGGCATCGAGGGTTACGTGCGCTCGCAGCTCGACAAGTCGGTGATCGCGACGGCGGTCGACCGAATGCGCGCCGCCAGAGAAGTCACGGAACCCGCGAGCGGTCCGCGGCCACCTCGGGCCCGAGGAGCGTCGAAGGCCGCGCGGTCGCGGCGCTCGTGAGGGCAACGCGCGAGCCGAACACCGAAGTGCGTCGCGACTGCGCCTAGCGCGGACTCGAGGCGAAATCCCGACTCGCCCTCAAGTTGGCGCCGTCGCGCTCGGATAGGCTGACGCGTGTCGTGGAGTCAGCGGCCGCGGGCCAGCAAGGTTCGACACGCTCGTTCGCCGCGTGAGAGAATCGACACGACGCTGCCTAGCCCGGGAGGAGGAGCTTCGAGTAGCGGCTTCGAGTAGCGGGAGGGGCGGAAGCATGGACGCGACGAGCGGCGCCGTTTCTTTCGGTCCATTCCAACTCGACTTGCTCCGCGGAGAGCTGCTGCGCGCGGGCGAGTTGGTGTCACTCGCGCCGAAGCCCTTGGCGCTGCTCGTATATCTCGCGGCGAATCGCGACCGCGCCGTACCGAAGCAGGAGCTGCGCAAGCACGTGTGGCCGGACGTCTTCGTCAGCGAGGCCGCGCTCGCCAGCGCCCTCAAGGATCTGCGCCGCGCGCTGGGTGACGACGGCGCGCGACAGAGCGTCATCCGCACCTTGCGCCGCCGCGGCTATCGCTTCGTCGCGAAGCTCTCGGACGCGCCGGTCCCGCGCGCGCGCAGCGCGCCTCCGCGCGAGCTCGGGGTTCGACCCAAGCCCCCGCCGTTCGTGGCGCGGGGAAGCGAGCTCCGCTCACTCACGAGCTGGGCCGCGCAGGCCGCGCGAGGGCGTCCGCACGTCGTGCTCATCTCCGGCGAAGCGGGCACCGGAAAGACGCGGCTGCTCGAGCAACTCAGCGCGCATCCCGTCTGTTCGGCGTTCGCGGTCGCGCTGGGGCACTGCCAGACGGACGCCTCGCTGCCGTACTTCCCGTTTGCCGAGGCGCTCAGCGCGCGCCTGATCGATGCCGACGAGAGCGCCGAGACGGTGCTCGGCGACGATGCGCCGATCCTGCGACCGCTGCTCCAGCTGGACACCGCGAGCCCGCGTCCCGCGGAGTCTCTCGGCCAGGACAACCCGCTGCGCGATCGCGCGGACCTGTTCGCGGCCGCGTGGGAGCTGGTCGCGCGGCTCGCGAGGCGTCGCCCGACCCTGCTGGCGATCGAGGATCTGCACCACGCGGACTCGGCTTCGCTCGATCTGTTTGGGCATCTCGTCGGCGAGGTCGGCGACGCGCGCGCCGGCGGGCTGCCGCTCTTGCTGGTCGCGACCTTCCTCGCGCCGAAGCGCGGAGAGCGGCTCGAGAAGATCCTGCAGCGCCGCGAGACTTCGCCAGTGTGCGCCCGGGTCCGCCTCGCCGGCCTCGGCGTCGGCGGCACGCGCCGCCTGATCGACGGCCTCGGGGTCGCGCGTCCGTCGCACGCGATCCTGCGCGACATCCAGGAGGTGACGGCCGGCAACCCGCTCTTCATTCGCGAAGTGATTCGCCAAGTCGATTCGGGGGATGCGCTCGACGCCGGCGAGCCGGCGGACGCGATCGGACGGCCTGCCGACCCGCCGATCCCGCGGCTCGACGGGCTGCGCGGCGCGATCGCCAAACGGATCGCGCGACTCACTCCGGCCTCGCGCGACGCGCTGACCGCGGCGGCGTTCATTGGCGGGCGGTTCGGCTTGACGGCGCTCGGCGCTCTGACTCGCGCGAGCGAAGCGGCGACGCGCGCGAGTCTCCGCGAAGCCGAGCGCGCGGAGCTGGTGATCGGCGAGAACCGCACCTTCCGCTTCGACCATCCGCTGATCCGCGAGGTCATCCTCGAGGCGACCCCCGAGCGCGCGCGCCGCGAGCTGCATCGCGACGTCGCTGCGGTGCTCGAGGACCTCTACGCGGCCTCGCCCGGCGAGCACGCGATGGAGATCGCGCGCCACCTGGTTCGAGCGGGCGAGCTCGTCGAGCCGGCGCGCCTGCTGGACTACGCGCGCCGAGCCGGTGACCAGGCCGCGTCGGTCTGCGCGTGGCACGAGGCCGCGTACCTCTTCGAGGCCGCGCTCGGCGCCGCGGAGAATCTCCCGGCCGCCGAACGCGCCGCGCTGCAGCTTCGCGCCGGGCTCGCGGCGAACCACGACTACGACGCAGAGACCTGCCTCCGCCACTACGCCCGGGCCGCGGACGCCTTCGCCGAGGCCGGCGACGACGTCGGGCGCGCGCGATCGCTGATGTATCTCACGCGCGCGCGCTTCACGTTCCCTTCCGCGTCGCCGGACCTGAAGCTCGACGTTCGCCCGCTCGAGGACCTCGTGGACCGGTTCGGCGAGACACACCCGGCGCTGCGCGCAATGCTGGTGGGGACGATCTCGGAAGCGCACTGGGTCTCGGGCGAGGTCGACCTCGCGAAAGCGACGGCGGAACGCGCGCTCGCGATCGGCAATCTGTACGACGACGACGTGGTGTGTCACCACGCGTATCTCGGGCTCGGCCTCGCGCAGCTCTCGCGGCTGCAGGTGCGCGAGGCGCTGGACAGCTGGCTCGAGGCGGCGGCGCGCGCTCGCCGCTCGCGCGACCCCTGGCTTCAGGCCACGCCGGGAGCGCGCATCACCCTGGCGCTCCTGCATCTCGGCCGGCTCGAGGAGGCGCGCGAACGCGGCCGATCCGCGGTCGAGCTCGCGCGCCGCGCGCACAACGTCGGGGAGCTTGGGTTCGCGTTTGCCTATCTCGCCTCGATCGAAGAAGTCTCGGGCGGCTTCGCCGAGTCGGAGCACTGCACGCGCGCGAGTCTGGCTTCGCTCGATCGCTCGGGACACCCGTGGGCGCGCGTGTTCGCGCTCAGCGCGCGCGCTTGCAGCGCGGCGCACCGCGGCGCGTGGCACGAGGCGAACGGCGCGCTCGACGAGCTGGCGGCTCCCGGCGGCGTGCTGGAGAAGCCGGGAGCCGCGGTCCAACTTCTCTCCGCGGCCTACCGGGAAGTCATCACCGCGCGCCGCTCGCGCGACGAGCTCGACGCGCGCCGCGCGGCCGGGATGGTGAGCGCGCTGCGCAGCGGGCGCCTCGACCCCTACGTCCTCGGCGCGGTCTGCGCGCTGGCCGAGGTGAGTGACTCGCTCGGCGACCCGGAGCTCGCGGCGACCCCGGAGGCGATGCTGCGCGCGGCGTTCGACGCGGGCATCGTGTTCAGCTCCGGCTGGGTATTTCTCGTGCCCCGCATGCTCGCCCGCTGCGCCGCGCTTGGCGCGCGTTGGGACGAGGCGGCCGGGCTGCTCGAGAACGCGATCAAGAGCGCGCGCGGTGCCGGAGCTCGCGTCGAGCTCGCGCTCTCGCTCGTCGATCGCGCCCGCGTGGGTCTACGGCGCGACGCTCGCCGCGAGGCGCAGCGGATCGAGCGCGATCTCGACGAGGCGATCCCGGTGCTCGAAGAGCTCGCAATGCGTCCGGCGCTGCGCGAAGCGCTCAATCTGCGCCGCTCACTCGGAGAGGCCGGGTGAGCCCTCGGGGAGATGGTTCGCGGAACGGGGCAGCTGGTGGCCCGAAGAGATCGGGGTCCGGGCCTCGCGAACCCGGCGCCCAGCCGGCGGCGCGCTTCGACTGCTACTGGATTTCGGGGGTAAATGCCTTCGAGCCCATCTCGCGCGTGGTCCCCCAACCCCCAGATTCCCTCGCCCTGGGCGTTTCGCGGTCCTGCCGTGCGGGATTGGCGCGCCGATTCCAGTAAAATCCCAAGTTGCAGATCTAGCATGGCTGTATATTTCGCGTGTAATCAAAATTGCCGATCCCACAGAGGGAAGGACAGCCATGAAGACACAGACCGTGCAGTATTGCCTGCGCATCCCGCGCGAGGCCTACGAGAACGCCCTCGACGTCGCCCTGGTCTTCGACCTCAGCCTGAATCAATTCTTTCTCGGGGCGATCCGCGCATACGTGGAATCGCAGCTGGGTCAGGACGTGATCCGGAACGCCGTCAGCAAGACGCGCGAGGCGCGCAGCGCGGGACTCGTGAACGGCGCGGGTGCCGAAGAGCAGCACTGATTCGCGTGATGTGATCGCATTGCAGAGGGACTGGTATCAGAGCCGGTTCCGGTTCACTGCCGAGTCACTCGACGCGCTGAACGAGTCACAAACCTAGCATTTCACGAGCGCTATCAGTCAGTGCAATGTTGAGCAAAATCGCGGCTCTTCGCGAGAATATCTATTCATCAGTCCGACCCATCGGCCGATGAATTGTGTGAACACTCTCAACGGCCTCGCTCGGACCAGCGAGTCACCCGGAGAGATAGATACTCGGGAGGGGCCGCAGATGAAGCAGCAAACCGTTCAGTACTGCCTTCGCATGACGAGATCCGCTTACGAGGACGCGCTCGACGTAGCGCTCGTATTCGATCTCAGTTTGAATCAGCTCTTTCTCGGAGCGATTCGCGAGTTCGTCGAGTCGCAGCTCCGCCAGGACGCGACGCGGAGCGCGGTGGCGAAGATCCGCGAAGCGCGCAGCGCCGGGTTGGCGCACGCCAACGGCTCGAATGGCTCGAATGGCTCGAACGGCTCGACCACGACCGCGGCCGAGATCGAGAAGCCGCGCGCCGTCTGATTCGGCGCACCGCACGCTGCCCCGCCGCCGGCTAGACCGAGCCGGTATGATGTACGCTCCAGGCGGAGGCGGACGGTGGCGGAGACTCTCGCGGATCTCGATTTCATCAGCGGCGAGCGCTACGCCCGCGAGGGCTACCCGCACGCCGAATGGGCGCGCCTCCGTCGAGAGGCGCCGGTCTTCTGGACCGAGCGACCCGACTGCATCTCGTTCTGGGCCATCACCAAGCACGCGGACATCGTCGCGCTCTCGCGGCAGCCGCGGCTGTGGCAGAACGCGCCGCGGCTCGCCGTGTTTCCGGACCTGGAGAAGGAAGTCGAGAAGCGCATCGCCGAGACCGGCGTGGCGCAGCAAGACGCGAGGCACCTCCTGAACATGGATCCGCCCGAGCACGGGCGCTTCCGCAAGCTCGCCAGCTCGCACTTCACGCCGCGCGCGCTCGCGCCCAAGCGCAAGTCGATCGAGGCGATCTCCTCCGGCATCCTCGACGAGTTCGCCAAAGGCGGCGCCGTGGGCGAGGCCGACTTCGTCGAGGGCGTGTCGGTGAAGCTGCCGCTCGCCGTGCTGCTCGACATGCTCGGCGTGCCGCAGTCCGACTGGAAGCTGATGATGCAGTGGACGAATGAGACGATCGGCGCGACCGACCCGGAGTACCAGCAGGGTCAGAGCGCGCTCGAGACCGCGGAGCGCTCGCGCCTGCAGCTGTTCGGATATTTCATGCGCATGGTCGAGGAGCGGCGCAAGAGCCCGACCGACGACATCGTTTCCGTGATCGCGAACGCGACTCTCGACGGACAACACCTGCCGCCGATCGAGCTGCTCTCCTTCTACTACCTGTTGGTCGTCGCCGGAAACGAGACCACGCGCAACGCGACCAGCGGCGCTCTGCTCGCGCTGATCCAGAACCCCGGCGAGCTCGAGAAGCTGAAGCGCAGCCCCGAGCTGATTCCAAGAGCGGTCGAGGAGGTCGTGCGCTGGACCACGCCGGTGATCCAATTCTGCCGCACGGCGCTGGTCGACAGCGAGGTGCGTGGCCAGAGGGTTCGTGCCGGCGAGGCCGTGTGTCTCTTCTATCCGTCCGCGAATCGCGACGAGGACGTCTTCCCCGATGGAGACGTCTTCCGCGTAGACCGCGATCCGAACCCGCACGTCGGCTTCGGCATCGGCGAGCACTTCTGCATGGGCGCGAACCTGGCGCGGCTCGAGCTCGAGGTCGTGCTCCAGCAGCTCGTCGCCCGTATCGAGGAGGTCGAGCTGGCCGGGCCCGTGCGCCGGCTGCGCTCGAGCTTCGTCGGCGGCGTGAAGTCGATGCCGATCCGCTTCCGCATGCGACCTTCGCGCTGACGCGCGCCGCGAGTCACTGCCAGCCGACGACCTCGTAGCCCTTGCGCTCGAGACAGCGCTCGACGAAGAGCCGGTAGCTCGGGTCGGGATCGCGGTGCGTGCGGAAGATGCCGCGCATGATGCCGCCGGCCGCGCCCGCGGCGGCCCCGGCCGCCGCGCCCGCGCCCGGGTTGCCCAAGACCGCTCCGCCCGCGGCGCCGGCTGCGCCGCCAACGGCCGCGTCCTCCGCTGTGCTCGCCGCCACTTCGCCCCCGCGACTCGGCTCGGCCTTGTACTTCAGGGCGAGCTCCGAACACTCTGCGAGATCGCGATCCGTCCGTGTCTCGCCGTTCGCCTGCAACGTGGCATTCGGATACAGGATCGGCTCCGGGGTCGCGCAGCCCAGCGCGAGGCCCGCGCAGGCGAGCAGCGCACGCGCCGGAGCGAGTCTCACTTCTTCCCCGCCGGAAACCCGACGAGTCCCGGGTCGAGCTGCACGCCGAACGTGTTCAGCGCCATCGACACCAGGTTGTAGTTGCCGACCGTGAAGACCACGTCCATGAGCTGCTGCTCGCTCAAGTGTTTCGCGAGCGTGGCCCAGGTAGCGTCCGAAACGAACGCGTCGTTCCAGAGCTCGTCCGTAGCGCGCAGCAGCGCGCGGTCGAGCTCCGACCAGCCGGGCGCGTCGGGGCCCGTGCCGATGGCGCGGATCTCCTCGTCGCCAAGCCCCGCGCGCTTGCCGATCACCACGTGCTGAGCCCACTCGTATTCCGCGCTGCACAGCCAGCCGATGCGCAGGATCACGATCTCGCGCTCGCGGGGCGCGAGCGAGTTCTTGGCGAGGATGTGATTCGCGAAGACCAGCCAGCGCTTCGCGAGCTTCGGGTAGTTGGCGAGCGTGCGGAAGATGTTGAGCGCGGGAAATGCGCCGGCGGCCTCGACCGGCGCGAGCGCGTCTTTCGCCTCGGTGCTCCACTCCTCGGGGGGAATCGCGCGGACTCTCGGAACGGGCAGGCGCATGGCAGCTCTCCTCTCGCCGAACGCCGACGATACACCCGCGTAGAATCCCCTGCATGGCACAACGGCCGAACTTCCTGTTCATCGTCACCGACCAGCACCGCGCGGATCACACCGGCTTCGGCGGGAACGAGGTCCTGCGCACACCGAACCTCGACCGGATCGCGGCGCGCGGCGTGCGCTTCGAGCGCGCGCTGGTCGCGAACCCGATCTGCATGCCCAACCGCTCGAGCATCGCCACCGGCCGGCTGCCCTCCGTGCACGGCACGCGCACGAACGGCATCTCGCTGGACTGGGGCGCCTACACATTCATGCGTAGCCTGCGCGAGCGTGGCTGGCGCACCGCGCACGTGGGCAAGTGCCACCTGCAGAACATGGGGATCATGCGCTCGGCCCGCGATCTCCTGCTGCGCAACGCCGCGCCGGGCGACGCCGTCTCGACGCCCTGGCCCGCGGGCTGGGACGAGTGGGAGGACCAGGAGCGCCACAAGCTCGAGCGCGTGGAGCTGCCCGACGACTACTACGGCTTCGAGGAGGTCGATCTGGTGGTCGAGCACTCCGACTTCTGCAGCGGTCACTACTACCAGTGGCTGCTCGAGCAGGGCGTCGACCCCACCGGCCTCCAGGGCCAGAAGAACGCGCTGCCTTTCGAGGCGAAGTCGCGCCAGGTCTGGAAGACACGCGTGCCGACGGAGCTCTACTCGACGAGCTACATCACGCAGCGCACCGTCGAGTTTCTGGAGCGGCGCGCGCAGGCGCCCGAGTCACCCTGGCTCGCGTTCTGCTCCTACCCCGATCCGCACCACCCCTTCACGCCGCCCGGGAAGTATTTCGAGATGTACGACCCGGAGAAGATCCCCCTGCCCGAGACGTTCGGCGACGCGCACGCGGAGTCGGTGCCGCACCTGCGGCGCATGATCGCGCATCGCGGCGCGCAGCGCGGCATGATCACGCCGTTTGCCCCGACCGCCGAGCAGTTCCGCCAGATGGCTGCCGCCGAATACGGGATGCTCGCGATGATCGACGAAGGGGTCGGCGCGGTGCTCGACGCGCTCGAGCGCACCGGTCAGGGCGAGCGCACGTTCGTGATCTTCACCAGCGATCACGGCGACGTGTTCGGCGACCACGGACTGATGCTCAAGGGGGCGATGCACTACGAGGGCTGCATCCGCGTGCCGCTCGCGATCGCGGGCCCCGGCATCGATCCCGGAGTGTCTCGCTCGCTCGCGAGCTCGCTCGACCTGGCGCAGACCGTGCTCGAGCTCGGCGGCGTTCCGGCTCACCACGGCATGCAGGGTGTGAGTCTCGTGCCGCTGCTCGCCAACCCTGGTGCGAGGGTGCGCGATCACGTGCTCGTCGAAGAGGAGCAGATGGCCGACATGCTCGGCGTGGGCCGCGCGCTGCGCATGCGCACGCTCGTGACCGAGGACTCGCGACTCACCCTCTACGACGGCAGCGAGGAAGGTGAGCTCTTCGACCTCGAGCGCGACCCCCGAGAGCTCGAGAACCTCTGGTCCCGCCTCGACGCCCGCGCGCGCCGCACCGAAATGCTGGAGCGTCTCGCGCGGCTGCAGATGGAATACTCCGATCCGAGCCCGAAGCAGAGATTCGTCGCCTGACCGGCGCGCGCAGCGAGCCGCAGGCGAGCGTAGACCAATCTGACTCGCAGCCCGCGCCTCGCCGGCGCCTCCTCACCCAGCGGGTACGCCTGAGGTTCGTCGGCATCCGGCGAGCGCTCGAGCTGCATTTTTCGGATTCCATGCCGCCGCCCGGGCGGTGTCCGTCGCCGCTCCGGGGGTCCCCCCGAGTATGGGACCCCCCCTCAGCCGGCTCCGGCCCCCGCCGGGCCTCGGCTGAGCGAGTGAATTAGTGAGTGACTGAGCTTGGTCACTCCGAGTCTTCTCGACCCCGCTGCTGAACAACGCGACGGCCGAGCGAGGGCCGTCCCGACCGTGCCCGCAAGCGGCGGAGCGTGGGTAGGGTGCCCACGCGATCATCGGAAGGCCGCGCGCAGCGAGCCGCAGGCGAGCGTAGAGCATCGGAAGGCCGCGCGCAGCGAGCCGCAGGCGAGCGTAGAGCATCGGAAGGCGCGCGCAGTGAGCCGCAGGCGAACGAAGTCAATCAGTACCGGGCGTCGAAGTCGATCTCTACAGGTTCGTCACCTTCCAGCCGAGCCTGACAGGCGAGCACCCAGCCCTTGGCGAGGTCCTTGGCGGTGAGCGCGTCGTGGGTGCGCATCTGCACCTTCCCGCGGCGCAGCTGCGCCATGCACGAGCCGCAATAGCCCTCCTCGCACGAGAACGAAGGCTCGAGGCCCGCGCGGCGCGCGGCGGCGAGGAGGCTCTCGCCGGGCAGTATCGGGATTTCATGGCGCTGCTTGTCGAGCGTGCAGCCGAACTGACTCGCCGCCGAGGGCCCGGTAGCGGGCGGCGGAGTCACTTCTGCCAAGCGGTCCGGATCGGTCGGCGAGACGAAGCGCTCGATGAATACGTGGCCGCCGCCGACGCGGCGCTCTTCGAGCGCTCCCTCGACGATGTCCATGAACGGCGCGGGCCCGCAGATGTAGAAGTCGGCGTGCTCGAGCCCTGCGAACGCGTCCTTCACGTTCGCCGCGTGCATGAAGCCGTGCTCGACGTCGAGCTGGTGCGCAATCGTGAGTCGCTCTGGGAAGCGCGCGCGCCAGGCCTCGAGCTCGTCGCGGAAGATGATCGAGGCCCGGTCGCGGTTCGCGTACACCAACTTCAGCGCGCGCCGCGTGGTGAGCAGCGCGGACTTGACCAGCGACAGGATCGGCGTGATTCCGCTCCCGCCGCCGAACATCACGAGTGGCCGCTCCGTCTCCTCGCGCCGCAACACGAACAGGCCCTCGGGCGGCTTCACGTCCAGCGTCGAGCCGGGGCGCAGCTCGTCGTTGAACCAATTCGAGACGCGCCCTCGCTCGATGCGTTTCACCGTGACTTTCGGCTGCGCGTCGCACTCCGGCGCGCTCGAGAGCGAGTAACAGCGGTGCAGCCGCATCTGCTGCCACGGAATCTCGAACGTCAGGAACTGCCCGGGCACGTAGCGGAACAGCGGCGCGAGCTGCGGCGGCACGTCGAACGCGAAAGAGCGCGCGTCCGCGGTCTCGTCCACGACGTCGGCGATGCGGAGCGAGTGGAAGCTGTGCTTGGGGTCGGTGCTCGACATGGGCAGCCGAGGCTACCGCAGTCGGCCGGGCTTGCGGAAGGCCACCCGCGCGACCTGCGATCGGCCTCAGCCGAGCCGCTCCAGCAGCGCTCCGAGTGAGTCCACGGACAGGTCCGCGTGCTCCGCGAAGCGAAACTCGCGCCCGGTGTCGACGTACACGGTCGCGGTTCCGGCCGCGCGCCCGGCGAGCAGGTCGAAGCGGTAGTCGCCCACCATCACCGCCTGGTGGGGCTCGGCCCGCCAGTGCGCCAACAGGCGGAGGGGCGCGGCGGCCTCGCGGCCGAGCACGCAGGCCGGCGCGAAAAAGCGCTCGAGCCCGCACGCGCGCAGGGTCTCGAGCGCGTTCGCGCGGCTGTTGCGAGTCACGATCCCGAGTTCCGAGCCGCGCGCCGCGAGTGACTCGAGCAGGCGCTCCGCACCCTCGGCGGCGCGCGCCCCGCGAGCCAGCCCCAGCTCGAGCGCGTCGAGCCGCGCGTACAGCTCGCGGGCCCGAGGCTCCGGCAGAAGCGCCAGCTGCTCGAGGATCGGCTTCCCGGGCTCGAGCCCGAGCTCGGCGCGAATCGCGTCGAAGTCGTGCACGGCGACGGTGAGGGTGCCGTCCATGTCGAAGATCCAGAAGCCGCGGCGCGCGAGGTCCACGCGCTCAGACTGCCGCAAGCGCCGCCAGCTCGTCGAACGCCCCCTCGAGGTCGGCGCGCAGCTCGGCGAGATCCGGCAGCGACTCCGCGTCCGCATTCAGGCCGAAGAACAGCGAGCCGTCATAGCTGAACAGCGCCACGATCAGCGCCTGATTCAGGAACAGCGGCCCGATCGGATAGGCCTCGAGCAGCGGCGCGCCCACCAGATACAAGCGGAGCTGCGGCCCGGGCACGTTGGTCACGATCAGGTTCTGCGGCCGGCCGACGTTCTGAAACGCGGTGCCGAGTGACAGCAGCGTGGTGCCCGTCCACTCGGTGACCGCCGAGAGCAGGTCCGCGCCGAGCGCCTGGTTCGACTCCTTCAGCCGGCGCGTCGCGACGCGGATCGCGTCGAGGCGGCGCAATGGGTCGGGCTCGCCGACGGGCGCGCGCACGATCCACGCCGAGACGCGGTTCCCGAGCACGCCCTTCTCGGACGTGGTGCGCACCGACACCGGCGCCGAGATGCGGAAGTCGAGCGACCCCACGTCGACGAGGCGGCGCTGCAGGAAGCGACGCATCGCGCCGGTCACCGCGGCGAGCACGACATCGTTCAGTGTACCCCCGAGCTTGTCCTTGATCGCCTTCACGCGCTCGAG
>WNFL01004703.1_pt1 | contig 31662 bp, 33 predicted proteins | sample 5400361 | NCBI WGS metagenome assembly WNFL01 (sample SAMN13153351, study PRJNA577476) | soil metagenome | isolation source: 40 cm soil on Douglas fir-dominated hillslope | place: USA:California | collected 2013-09-17
GACGGCTTTGCGCAGCGCCCAGCGCCCCACTTCATAGATCAATCCGCTTTCCTCCAGGATCGGGATGAACCGGCCCGGCGACACCAGGCCCGTGCGCGGGTCATTCCAGCGGATCAGCGCCTCGGCGCTGGTGAGCCTGCCGCTCGCGAGGTTCACCTTGGGCTGGTAATGAAGCACTAACTCTTCGTTGTCGAGCGCATGGCGCAACTGGTTTTCAACGGTGAGTTTGACGGATACCGTTTCCTTCATCCGTTGCGTGTAAAAGAGATACCGCTCGCCACTCGCATTGTCGTGGTCTGAGTCCTATCAGGATCCGCACAACGAAACGCGTGAAAACATAGAGCGCTATGTGCGCTACCGAACCGATGGTTGCGGGTAAGACGATGACAATAGCAAAAGTCCCTGACGACACGCTGCAAGCATGATTTGGTCAACCACGCAACTCCGACTTAAAGTAATCCCATGCACATCGTGCATAGGCGAAATGTCCTCCATTGAGCAGAGATGCCGGCTTCGACGGCCACCTGGTCAAGTCAGTGGATTATGAGAAGAGCGTTCGCGAATCGAGTATCACTCGCAAGCGGGGCGCGAGAAACGGACGGATTGCGCATTTTCGTCAGGCACTGGATTGGCGCACTCGGCGTCGCCTGCGCACTAGCCGCTCCAGGCACCGCCATTGCAGCGAATGCTTCGACGTCATCGGCGACATCGCAGCCTGAACCTGCGCCCCCGTCCATCGGGGACTCCAGGGCTGATTTTCTGGCGGACATCGAGGCACGCAAAAGTTACTGGATCCCGGCTGGCGAAATATTCGGCTTCGATTTCCTGTTGAATCAGTTCAACCGGCGTTTCGTCGGCGACGAGTACAAAAGCAGCCTGTCGTCGATCAGGGATAACCTGCGCAGCAGCTGGCGCACCGACCACGATCCTTTCATCACCAATCAGTTGGGCCATCCCTATCAGGGATCGATGTACTACGGGTTTGCCCGATCCGCGGGACTCGATTACTGGGAATCGCTCGGCTATACGGTTGCCGGGAGCGCATTCTGGGAGATCGCGGGCGAAACCACGCCGCCCTCCCTCAACGATCAGATCACGACGGGCTTTGGCGGCAGCTTCCTGGGTGAAGCGCTGTTCCGGATGTCGGATCTCGTCATCGAAAATGCGAACATGCCGGCATTCTGGCGCGAGGTCAGCGCGGCGGCGATTTCTCCACCGACAGGCTTGAACCGTCTCGCCTTCGGCGAGCGCTTCAAGAATATCTTCGCGAACCATGACCCGGTCTACTACGGCCGGTTCGCGCTCGGCGTGAGCACCGCGACGCAAACCGACGCCGGCCCTTCCACCAAGCTCAAGCACACCGAAGGGATCGCGGATTTCTCCCTGGACTACGGGCTGCCGGGAAAGCCGGGCTATACCTATGACCGGCCATTCGATTACTTTACCTTCAAGGCCACCGTGTCCACTGCCAACGGTTTCGAAGACCTGATGACGCGCGGCCTGCTGGTCGGAACCGACTACCAGGCTGGAAAGGATTATCGGGGCGTGTGGGGGCTGTACGGCAGTTATGACTATATCGAGCCGCAAACCTTTCGTATCTCCAGCACCGCGCTTTCGCTCGGTACGACGGCCCAGTGGTGGCTGTCGGAGGAGATCGCGCTTCAAGGCAACGTCCTTGCGGGTGCGGGCTATGCCGCTGTCGGCACGGTCAACGGGACTGCAGACAACGACTATCACTTCGGCGTTACCCCGCAGGCCTTGATTGCGTTGCGCCTGATTTTCAGCGACCGGACCTCGCTCGACACAACCGCGCGCGAGTACTTCGTGAGCCGGGTTGCCGGTCCCAATCGAGCCGGGCACGACAACATCATCCGCATGGATGCGGCGTTTACGGTTCGCGTTTACCGGCAGCATGCAATCGCGATCCGGTACGTGTTGTCCCGCCGCGATACGTCCTCTCCCGATCTTGGCGACCGAAGCCAGAGCAATGGCACGATCGGTCTTTTCTATACCTTCCTCGGTAACGACGGGTTCGGGGCTGTCGATTGGCGCGACAGCAGTGCGCATTGGTAAGCACTCGGGGCTAGCCGCGATTGCCCGACCTGTCATACCCCTTCCGGCATTCAGGCATTTCAGCGCATCGTAGAAGCCGACACGCTTTCCTGCCATGTGCACAGCGATGTCAGACTTGCATTGAAGTATAAAATGCGCCAGCGGGAAAGTTTTGACAATCCTTTGACGCAGGGAACCACCTGGGGATCAAGATCGATCATAAGAAGGGCAGCGCACTGGTCTATTCCACCGAGGCTGGGAGAATGTGTCCTGTGTGCCGCCAACCCATTGGCCGGTGTACTTGCGGCCAGAAGAGGCCGGGTCCGGTGTCCGATGGCGTCGTGCGCGTCTCCAGGGAAACCAGTGGACGCAAAGGCAAGAGTGTCACGGTCATCAGGGGTCTTGCGCTGGATGCCCCCGCACTGGCCCTGCTTGGCAGGCAACTCAAAACGACGTGCGGCTCAGGCGGCACGGTGAAAGACGGTGTGATCGAAGTCCAGGGCGATCACGGTGAGCGGGTGATCGGTTTCCTCAGGACACAAGGCTGGATCGTCAAGCGCGCCGGCGGATGAAGTACATGGGCCACTGGCGTAATTTTGTGATGTAGGAGGGTTCGCATGGCCGAAGTCGGAACCAGGCTGATTTTCGAGAATGAACGCGTTCGCGTCTGGGAATTTACGCTGCAGCCGGGCGAGAGCATCGGGGCGCATCACCACGACCACGATTTCTTCTTCTATCCGATCGAGGGCGGGACGCTCGAGGTGACCCGCGCCAGCGGCGTCACCCGGCTGACGCTGAATGCCGGTGAGGTCTATTTCCGCAAGGGCGGCGACACCCATGCGGCAAGGAATGTCGACGACCATCGCTATCACGAGGTATTGGTCGAACTGAAAAGCCCGGAAACGTCGTAATGCCGTGATATCCCGTTTTTGCCGCCAGGATAATGAAGGTCCGGTCTCGCTTTTGCGTACGCGTTTGTCTCATCATCGAAGGTCCTGCCATGACAGTCATCGCCGCAGAAATCGCATCCCGCAAGCGCATCGCGCTGGTCGCGCACGACAACAAAAAACAGGATCTCCTGGAATGGGCGCTTTACAACCGCGACCTGCTTGCCCATCACGAGCTGCTCGCCACCGGCACAACGGGCAAGCTTCTGGAGGAAGCGATGAAGACGCCGATCGTCAAACTCCAGAGCGGTCCGCTGGGCGGGGACTTGCAGATCGGCGCCAAGATCGCGGAAGGCCTCATCGACTTCGTGATTTTCTTCTGGGACCCGCTCGAACCGCAGCCCCACGATCCGGACGTCAAGGCGCTTATCCGCATCGCCGTGGTCTGGAATATCCCGGTGGCCTGCAATCGGGCCACGGCCGATTTCGTGATTTCGTCGCCGCTGATGTCGTCGGCGTATCAGCGTGCGCTGCCGGACTATCAAGGCTACATCGACCGTGTCCGGCGCCTTTAAGACGAGTGAGGTGTTTGAGAATCCAATTCTCTCCAGGAAGTCTACTTCTCACCACGCGCCGCAAGCGGCACACACCCCTGCGGGTGCATATGAGTGTTCCCTTGAGGCACGAAGGACACGAAGGTGGCACGAAGAAGAACAAAATATACAAAACGAATGGGTGTAAGTGCGCATTGCCGACGGGTGCTGACGTACCTACAACGGTCACACTGGCGATGGACAATTATTTCTGCTACTTGTCTTTCTTCGTGCCACCTTCGTTTCCTTCGTGCCTTCGTGGTGAGATTGATGGGTCGCTCTGAAAGGAATGCTGTAGATCCAGCTATGATGTGGTTTCGTTTGCAGGTGGAGACAGAGAAATGAAAGTGTTCATTACGGGCGGCGGGGGATTTCTCGGCTACCGGCTCGCGTTGCGGCTGCTGGAGCGCAAGACCCTGGCCGGGGCGGACGGCAAGCCCGCGACCATTTCCCAGATCAAGCTGTTCGACGCTGCCTTCCCGTCGAACCCCGATCCGCGGTTGATATGCGTGAAGGGCGACATCACCGATCTGGATGTCGTGGAAGCCGCGCTCGACAGCGATACCGCGTCGGTATTTCACCTCGCTGCTGTGGTCAGCGCGCACGCGGAGGCCGAGTTCGACGTGGGTTATCAGGTCAACCTCGATGGGACGCGCAATCTGCTGGAAGCCTGCCGCGATCTCGACACGCCCCCGCGCCTGGTGTTCGCCAGTTCGTTGGCCGTGTTCGGCGGCAAACTCCCCGCGGTCGTGGAAGATTCGATCACGCCGACGCCACAGACTTCCTACGGCACCCAGAAAGTCATCGGCGAATATCTGGTCAACGACTACTCCCGCAAGGCAATGATCGACGGCCGCAGCCTGCGCCTGCCGACCATCGTCGTGCGCCCCGGCAAGCCGAACCTTGCGTCGACTTCTTTCGCGAGCGGCATGTTCAGGGAACCTTTGAATGGTCTGGTCTGCGAAGTGCCGGTCGAGGATTCGATCGAGATGTGGATTCTGTCTCCCGGCAAGGTGCTCGACGACTTCGTGCATGCGCACGACCTGCCGGCGGCTGCGTGGGGCGCAAATCGCGCGGTCACCCTGCCGGGGATCGTATTCTCGGTGAAAGAGGGGGTGGAGGCGCTGCGCCGCATTGCCGGCGACGAAGTGGCGAAGCGCGTGGTGTTCAAGCCCGTTGAGCGGATCAACAACATGGTCAGGACTTTCCCGGCCCGCTTCCGCGCCGACCGCGGGGCCGCGATGGGCTTCAAGGCCGATGCCGACATCGGTGGCATCATCAAGGATTACATCGCAAGCGAAGGCATCAGACTTTGACGCCGGATTTCAGGAGACCCCGATGACGCGATCGCTCTTTAGCCTGGCCAACATCGTATTCGCGGCGCTGATCGCGGGCGGGATGTTCGTCATCTGGGCCGGCTACGATCCCGCGGCCTTGTCGCCCTCGACTTACGTGGAGCAGCAACAGAACGCGATTCGTTCACTGAACGTCCTCATGCCCGTGCTGGGTGCGCTCACCGTTTTGCTGACCCTGGTCTGCGCGTTTCTGCATCGCAAGGACAGGAAGGCCTTCGTTCTTTTGATCGTCGCGGCTGCATTCCTGGTGGTCAGCGGCCTGGTCACGCGATTCGGCAACCAGCCGATCAACGACATCGTGATGGGCTGGGATATCGCAAGGCCGGCGGCAAACTGGACCGAGTTGCGCGACGAGTGGTGGGGATTGCACCGGCTCAGATCCCTCTGCGGCCTGATCGCGCTGGTTCTCATAACATGGGCAAATATCTATCCGGGGAGAGTGAAAAAATGAAACTGCGCACCATGGCCATCATGGCAATGCTGGCGACGGGACTGACGGCGATGGCAGCTCCGGTCGCATCGGCGGATGACGCCTTCAAGTCGGGCGCCACGATAAGAAGCATCCTGGCGGACTCGATCGGCAAGCGGGCGGGCATGCGCCTGGATTCCCGGGAGGGACTCGAAGGGACGGTGACATCCGTCGGCGACCAACTGGCACCAATCTCGAAACTGGCCGGACGGGATTACTTCGATGCCTATGTCAGCATCGACCGGATCAGCGCGGTGATCCTGAAGACGCGCTGACGTTCGCGCATCGGGAGGACACATGGCTGGTACAGGCGGCGCCGCCCTGAAATTGAAGCGTGGCGGCTACAAGACGGTCCCGGGCAAGTATTACCGTACACCGAAGGAGCTCTGGAGCTTCCGGACCAGGGCCACTGGCGGTTCACCGGAAGGCATCGCCCGCGAGTTCATCGTAGCCAACGCGGCGCTGTTCAGGCTGGAAGAGGGCGTCAGCGAACTTGCCGTGCAGCGCGTGATCCGCAGCCTGGGCGCCACGCATGTCCTCTTCAGGCAGATTCACGACGGTTATCGCGTGCACCGCGGTTACGTGACCGTGCACATGGACCGCTCCGGACGGGTGTACCTGTGCAAGAACCGCTCGGTGCCGCCGCAACTGCTGCCGGCCGGATTCGACAAGAACATCGGACGCGACGAGGCCGTATTCCGCGCACGCCGCTCCCTGCCGAAGCGCGACCGCCTCAGCGATGTCCGCGAGACCGAGAGGCTGTGGTTTCCCCGCGAAGATGAACTGGTGCCCGCATGGAAGGTGCGGCTCACACGCACGTCGCCTCGCGAGGAATGGATCGTCTATGTGAACGCGCGCGATGGCGCTGTCCTCAACAGGTACGACAACCTGGCCGAAGCGGTGCGCGGACGCGGCTACGTTTTCGATCCGAGTCCGGTCACCGCTCTCGGCGACCATGCGCTGCTGCTCAACGAGAGAGGCAAGCCGCGCCGCCCGCCGCCGGCGGCGTATTGCGAGGTCGTCCTCGAAGGCCTGGACGGGGGCGGCACGCTGTCCGGCGAGAAAGTCACGACCGCGCCGACGCGCGACACGCGGGTGAGGAAGCGCGACCTGCAGTTTTCGCTGCGCTCGCACGAGCACGGTTTCGAAGAGGTCATGGTCTACCACCATGTTGATTCGGCGCTGCGCTATCTTGAACAACTGGGCTACAAGGCAGCGCGGGCGATCTTCCGCAAGCCGGTCCAGGCAAACGTCAACGGCACCCGCGACGACAATTCCTGGTACAGCCCGGTCGATCGCATGCTGACTTTCGGCACCGGCGATATCGATGATGCCGAAGACGCGGAGACCATCCTGCATGAACTCGGCCATGCCATTCAGGACGCGATCTGCCACGACTTCGGCCAATCGGAGGAGGCGGCGGCCATGGGCGAGGGCTTCGGCGATTATTTCGCCGCAAGTTTCTTCGAGACGCGGAAGCCTCCGCGCTACCGCAACTCGGTCATGAGCTGGGACGGCCTCCTGGTCGGGCTGGACAGCGGTGACGAGCCGCCTTGCCTGCGCCGCGTCGACAGTGCGCACACCTACAGAAATTTCAAGCCGCGGGGCGACGAGCACGTCAACGGCCTGATCTGGTCGGCGACGCTATGGGAAGTGCGGGCTTTGCTCGGGAGGGGGAAGGCGGACCGCCTCATCCTGGAAAGCCACTTCCAGCTCGACGGCTTCACGGATTTCGCGCGAGGCGCGCGTGCGATACTGGATGCCGATCGCAACCTGGAAGGCGGCCGGCACGAAGCGGCGTTGAAACGGATCTTCCGGCGCCGGAAAATCGGGCCGGTCTAGAAGGACTGGAAGCAGCGGCGAGGCGGCAGAATTGATCGACCGGGTTCTCGGTTCCCTCATGGAGATCGTGTTTTTCCCGATCGGGCGACTCATCCTGCGGATCGTTTCACTGGGCCGCCTCAAGCCGACCCTCGGAGGGCGCCACCAACCGCTGGCCAGTTTGCTCGGCGCAATGGTTTCGATCGTTACTATCGTCGCCATCGGGTTCTCGCTGAATTCGCCATCCCGACCGCAGTCCGGCCGCAATCTGTTCGATACCCGCCCGGAATTCCAGGCCTATGTTTCGCGGCTCGGTCTGGCGGCCGTGCCGACCATCGCGGCCATCGAAAAGCTGACGTCGCAAGGCTTTTCTTGCGCAACCTTCAAGGACGGGAACGTCGCCTGTTTCCGCGAAGTCAGGGGAAATATTTGCGGAGAGCGGCAATTCGTGGACCTGCTGGTGCCAGGCAAGGACGGCGCGGCGCACACGGTTTCCACACGCTTCGGGCGTGTCTGTCTCTAGGCTGGCAAGCGCGTACAAAAACTCTCACCCCCAAGGCGCAAAGGCGCAAAGGGAACGCAAAGGAGGGCAAGAAATCAGATAGGAGATCAGTTGTATAAATCGGCGTCCGATCTGACGGACGTTGTCCGATCTGAACTGCTACTGCCTCATTCTCACCACGCGCCTCAAGGGAACACTCATATGCACCCGCAGGGGTGTGTGCCGCTTGCGGCGCGTGGTGAGATTTAAGTTCGAGGTGAGATCACTGTACGAGACGAGGCATGTCAACGCACGGTGTCTGTTAGATCAAGTCCCGCTTTCTACAGATCAGTAAGGGCGAATGTCCTTGCATGTATGTCGAATGCAGTGAATCTTCTTCCGTTAGCAAGTGTGCAAGTCGCCAATTCAGTTCGAATTCACACCTCTCTGCGACAGCCCTCTTCTGCATCCCCCGGTTTTCTTTGCGTTCCCTTTGCGCCTTTGCGTCTTTGCGGTGAAGGGTTAACGGAGGAGCTATCATGCGGCCCTGTGCAAGGCGATAATTATTCCAACGACACGGGAGCGGGGAGCATGTCGGCACTGACTCTGGACGCCGCAAGGCGCTTGCTGGATCGCGCAATGGCCAAGGCGAAGCAGGACTTCGACCGGCCGGTTTGCGTTTCGGTTTGCGATCCCCAGGGCTTTCTTCTCGCCTTTGCGCGCATGGAAGGCTCGCCGGTCAGGAGCATCCAGATATCGCAGGGAAAGGCCTATTCGGCGGCACGCATGGGCGTGTCGACGCAGGCGATCCTCGAACGGCTTAAGAGAGAAGGCATAGAGATCGGCTATTTCTGCGATCCGCTGCTCACCGCCCTGCCGGGCGGAAGCGTGCTCAAGGATGAAACCGGAGCGAAGGTCGGCGCCATCGGCGTCAGCGGCCTGACCTCCACCGAAGACCAAATCGTCACCGACGCCATCGCCGAGTTTGTGCTTTCTGGATCCAAAGCGTAAGCCGCAGGTTGCGGACTAACCCTAAAATCTCACCACGCGCCGCAAGCGGCACGAGTGTTCCCTTGAGGCAGGAAGGACACGAAGGGTCACGAAGAAAAACGAGAAGGACGGAATATGTGGGATCAGTTGTAATGGACATGCGTCCTCACATTTGTCGCCAATGATCACGTACTGCAGATCAATCACACTTGTATGTTCCTTGCCTTTCTTCGTGCCACTTCGTGTCCTTCGTGCCTCAAGGGAACACTTGTGCCGCTTGCGGCGCGTGGTGAGAATTAGATTTCCTTAGATATGACGTAAGAGAACAGGAGTGGCATGAGTAAGGTTTACATCGGGTGTGGGGCGGGATTCGCGGGGGATCGCTTCGATGCTGCCGTGCCGATCGTCAAAGCGCTGGCGGAGGTGAAGGGAGAGCGCTTTCTGATTTACGAAGTGCTTGCGGAGCGCACGCTGGCGATCGCGCAACGCCTGCGGCGCGAGAATCCCGACCAGGGTTACTCGCCGTTCCTCGATCTGTATCTGCCGCTGGTCCTCGCCGACTGCCACCGTCACGGCATTCGCATAGTCACCAACATGGGCGCGGCCAATCCGCTCGGGGCGGCTCGCCGGGTGCACGCGCTAGCGCTTGAACTTGGCATCCGCGGCCTCAAGGTGGCCGCGGTCACGGGGGATGATCTGCTGGGTTCGATGTCGGAGGCGGAAATTCGCCGTGAACAGATTATCGAAGGCATCCCGCTCGACCACCGCTCCATCGTGGCGGCCAACGCTTACCTCGGAGCAGGTCCGGTGGCCGGCGCGCTTGCCACCGGCGCGCATGTCGTATTGGTCGGGCGGACCACCGACGCCGCGTTGTCGCTGGGTCCGCTGATGCATGTCCACGGCTGGAAGGCGGGCGACCTGGATCTGCTCGCGCAAGGGACCGTGTGCGGGCATCTGCTAGAGTGCGGCGCGCAGGTCAGCGGCGCTTATTTCCCCGATCCCGGATTCAAGGATGTCCCCGATCTGGATCGCATCGGCTTTCCGATCGCCGAGGTGGACGCGGACGGGTCGCTGGTCATCACAAAACCGCCGGGCACCGGCGGATTGGTCAGCCGCGCGACAGTGATCGAGCAACTGCTCTACGAAGTCCACGACCCGAACAATTATCTGACGCCCGATGTGGTGCTCGATATCGGCGAGGTGGAAGTCGAGGAAACCGGCACGAACCGCGTTGGCGTCAAAGGCGCGCGCGGCAAGCCGCCACCGGCCACGCTGAAAGCGACCGTGTGCGTCGATGCAGGGTGGCTGGGCGAAGGCGAGATTTCCTACGCCGGCCCGAACGCGCTGGCGCGGGCGGAACTCGCCGCGTCAGTGGTGCGGGCCCGCTGCCGCGCCATCGGCATCGGCGACCCGGTGCGCGTGGAAGTGCTCGGTACCGAAGCGATATTCGACGGCAACAGCGGTGGCCGCCACCCGTCCGGCGTGCAAAACACCGGAGGCGAATATCGCGTCCGCGCAGCGGTGCGCAGTCCGCAGCGCAAGGTGGCGCAGCAGGTTTCGGACGAAGTCCTGAGTCTTTATTGTTCCGGTCCCGCGGGCGGCGCCGGTGTGCGCCAGCACATCAGTCCGCAAGTCAGCACGGTGTCGATCCTCATCGATCGTGCCCGGGTCAAGGCACAGGTCGCCGTGGTGGAAAAATCATGAACGTCGTCGAAGTGCCGTTGCACGCGGTGGCGCACGCGCGTGCCGGGGACAAGGGCAACCGCTCGAACATCAGCGTCATTCCCTACCGGGCCGAAGCTTTTGCGCTGCTGGTCGAGCAGGTCACCGAGGAACGCGTGCTCGCGGTATTCGCGCACAAAGGCGCCACGGCCGTGAAGCGATACGTCCTTGCGAAACTCCCGGCGATGAATTTCGTGATCGACAACGCCCTCGAGGGCGGCGTGAATTCAAGCCTCGGCCTGGACGGCCATGGCAAGGCGTTGTCGTTTCTGGTTCTCGGCGATATCACGGTAAAGGTGCCGCTCGACTGTATCCCGGTAAACTCTCCGTACCTTAAAAATGCAGTGAACGGTGAACGGTAATCGGTGAACGGCAATCGGGAATCGGTGAGCGGTAAACGATAACGAGTGATACGGCAGAAATCGAAACAGTTCACTAATCTCGGTGAGGACTTCGCTACGTTGGGTTACGATGGAAACGGTTTTTCCGTTCACTGTTCACCATTCACCATTCACCGATTGCCGTTAACCGTTCACTGTTCACCGTTAACCGTTCACTGAAAGGGACGCACCATATGGCTTGGCGACGTGGCTGGATCAGTTTGTTCCTGTTTACACTGGCGATGATCAATTATGTCGATCGTGTCGCCTTGTCGGTGGCGTCGAAGTCCATTGCCGAGGAGTTCGGATTGTCGCCGGTGACGATGGGCTACCTGTTCTCTTCGTTCCTCTGGACTTATCTGCTGTGCCTCATTCCGATGGGGATCCTGGTCGACCGGCTGGGGACCAAAACCATCAATGCAGCCGGCATCACCATCTGGTCGGCGGCGACCATGCTTACCGGAGTGTCGTGGAATTTCGTGTCGCTGATCGGCACGCGCCTCGCGATGGGCGTCGGTGAAGCCACTACGTTTCCCGCCGGCGGGCGCGTGGGGCGCGAATGGATTCCCGCCGGCGAGCGCGGCGTCACCAACGCGATTTTCATGGCGGGCACCCAGGCCGGGCCCGCCGTCGGCGCGCTGCTGGTGGCGTGGATCATCAGCCAGATCGGCTGGCGCGGATCCTTCCTGGTGGTGGGGGCGGCGGGGTTCATCTGGCTGCTGGCCTGGCTGATCTGGTTCGAGCAGCCGGAGAAGGCAAAATGGCTCGGTGCCGAGGAGCGCGACAAGATCCTGCGCGAGCGCGATGCCAAGACCAGTGCATTGCAGAGCCGGACAAAGGCGACGCGCGTGCTCGATCTGTTGCGCAATCGCACGATGGTCGGCCTGGCACTCGCCGAGGGTTGCGCGGTTTATACGCAGTATCTCTTTCTCACCTGGCTGCCGAGCTATCTGCAGACCACGCGCGGTCTGACCATTCTCAAGACCGGCATGTTCACGGCGCTGCCTTATGCCGGCGCCGCCGTGCTGGGCATCCTGCTCGGCCGCCTGAGCGACCGGTTGTTGACCGCGGATGCCGTGGGCAAGGGACGCCGGCGTTCGATGGGCATCGTCATGATGCTGTCTTCCTCGGTGATCCTGTTCACGCCTTTCGTCGACGATATCTGGCTGCTGCTCTCGTTGTTCACCATCTCGTTGACCGGCATGGCCACCGCGATCTCGCTGAACTTCTCGCTGGTCAACGATTTGCTGCGCAATCCCGAGGACAGCGGCAAGGCGATGAGCATCCTCATCGTCGGCGGCAACACTTTCGGCGTTGCCGCGCCGATCGTCACCGGCCATGTCATCCAGGCCACCGGCAGCTACAACTGGGCGTTCGGCATCGCCGGCCTGTTGCTGGTCGCCGGTGCGACGATCCTGTTCACCATGACGCGCACGCCGATCGAGATTCAGACGCATCCAGCATAAGGCACTGAAACCAGGTCATAGAATCGTCGACACAGAGTTGTCAGGCTTGGACTTGCGTGAAACGTCAAACTAAAAAGCATGCTCATCTCATCACGAAGACACGAAGGACACGAAGAAACACGAAGAAAGGCAAAAGTGACACGTGCAAGTTCGAGAGCTAAGAAGCCGGGCGATACTTTGGATGGGATGGTAATTACGCGACCAAGGTCATCGGTTATCCGCAACCACTCCGAGTAATCTTTTCTGTGCAGTTCTTCGGGTTTCTTCGTGATCTTCGTGCCTTCGTGATGAGAACTTCGATTTGGCGGTCTAGTCGTCAGAGATAGTGGAAAGGAAACTCATGCTGTTCGATCCACCAAAAACAATTCAGACCACGGTATTCGCGCGCCTTCCCGAAGAACTGAAGAATGCGGGACCCGACAGCGGCTGGGTGGCAAAGCAGCCGCTTGGCACGCCGACGGGTTCGCTGCTCGAAGGGCCGTCTTTCGACCGGGAAGGCAACCTATGGTGCGTCGACATCCAGAACGGGCGCATTTTCAAGGTGACCGGCGATGGCGTCTTCCACGTCGTCGCCCAATACGACGGCTGGCCCAACGGCCTGAAGTTCCATCGCGACGGCCGCGCCTTCATCGCCGACTACAAGAACGGCATCATGCTGCTCGATCCGGTCAACGGGAAAGTCACGCCGTTTCTGCTCGATGCAAAGGGGGCGCGCTTCAAAGGCGTCAACGATCTGTTCTTCGCTTCGAATGGCGACTTGTACTTCACTGACCAGGGACTGACCGGCCTGCATGATCCGACCGGGCGATTGTTCCGCCTGAGTGCCCAAGGCGCGCTGACCTGCCTCCTCGACAACATACCGAGCCCCAACGGGCTGGTCATGAACCGCGACGAATCGCTACTCTATGTCGCGGTGACGCGCGGCAACTGCGTGTGGAGGGTGCCGTTCGTGCGCGACGGCGGTATCGCCAAGGTCGGCATCCATATCCAGCTTTCGGGCGGCGGTGGCCCGGACGGCCTCGCCCTGGACGAAGAGGGCGGGCTGGTCGTGGCCCACGTCGGCATCGGGTCGGTGTGGACCTTCAATTCACTTGGGGAGCCGGTGCACCGGATCAAGTCGTGCATGGGGACGCACACCACGAATGTCGCTTATGGCTGGCCGGATCGCACTACGCTCTACATCACGGAATCGTCCAGCGCGACCATTCTCAAGGCCCAGCTCGCCGTGGCCGGAAAGCTCATGTATTCGCATACCTGAGGGGTTCATGGAGGAACCTCGAAATTCACTACGAAGGCACGAAGTAGACCAAAACGGATTCCAAGAAAACTTAGTCCGATATTTCAGTCGCGCTGAAAACGACATTGCCGGATCCCCATCCCTTCCTCGCCTTTCTTCGCGCTTTCGTATCTTCGTGGTAATAATTTCAGTTGCCGTAGCGGAGAACGAGACCTTGATTCGACTGACAGCGTCTGTCAGATCAACTTCCACTTTCTACACCTGAGACGGGACAGCGCCACCTCATCGTTTACACGCGTGCAACCGGAAATGCCGGATCGAGCAACGCACGGGCGCCGGCATCGAATCCCGCATTGTCGAGGCAAGCGACTTTCAGCGGCTCCCCATCCGCCAGGCCACGGTAGTTGTTCTGCGTCGAACGCAGATAAGCCGCGTCGTAGTGGGTCGCAAGCAGGTCGCCGACCAGCCCCTCCCACTCACCCGCGTCGATTTGCGCGATCCAGCGCGCAACCGTGGCTTTGGAATGCAGCGCGGCCAGCCGCGACAACTTCGCCTTCAGCCAATCCGGTTCGGCGAGAAAATGCCGGTATTCGCCGATGAGGAAGCGCACCCGCTCCGCCATCGGCACCTCGATGCGTATGCAACTCGAAGTGCGCATGCATTCCAGCAGGGCTTCGGGCACTCGCAGCGACCCGATCCTTTTGCTTTCCGCTTCGACGAACACCAGGCGCGCAGCATCGAAGTTTCGTAACGCGCTCCAGATCAGGCTTTCGAACATTTTCTGCGACGGCTGCGGATCGCCTGGCAGGTCGCCCAGCACGGAGCCCCGATGCTTCGCAAGCTGTTCGAGGTCGAGCCCCTGCGCACCGAGCGAAGCGAGTTTTTGCAGGAGCCGACTTTTGCCGCTTCCGGTCGGCCCGCAAATCACCCGATAGTCGAATCTCGAGGGCAGTGATTCGAGTTGCGCAAGGACGGCACGCCGGTAGCTCTGGTAGCCGCCCAGCAGTGCCGCCGCATCCCAGCCGATTTCGCGCAGCACATGCACCATCGACCCCGAGCGTTTGCCGCCACGCCAGCAATAGATCAGCGGCTTCCAGCGCTGGTCGCGCCGTGCGAAGTGCGTCTCCAGGTGCCGCGCCACGTTCTTCGCGACCAGCGCTGCGCCGATCTTGCGCGCCTCGAACGGCGAACCATGCTTGTAGACCGTGCCGACCCGGGCGCGTTCCCCGTCGTCGAGCACCGGGCAGTTCACTGCGCCGGGAACATGGTCGTGCGCGAACTCCGCGGGCGAACGGACGTCGACGACTTCGTCGAAGCCATCGAGTCCCGCCAGGTCGACGCTGCTTTCGTACCGCACCGATGAAGTACCGGAATGGAGAGTGAGGTATTCTAAGCGACCCGACCCTGGCCCACACTCCGATGAACGCGCCCGCGGACCATCCCATCCGTCTCACCGACTTCAGCCATGGCGGCGGCTGCGGCTGCAAGATCGCGCCCGCCGTGCTTGCCGAGATCCTGGCCAAGACGCCGCTGCGCGCGAACCCGAAGGATCTGCTGGTCGGCATCGAAACCAGCGACGACGCGGCGGTCTATCGACTGAACGACCATCAGGCCATTGTCGCCACCACCGACTTCTTCACGCCGATCGTGGACGATCCGTTCGACTTCGGACGCATCGCCGCGACCAATGCGATCTCCGATGTGTACGCCATGGGCGGGCGGCCGATTTTCGCCCTGGCCGTGGTCGGCATGCCGCTGGAGAAGCTGCCCGTCGAGGCCATCCAACTTATCATCGCGGGCGGCGAATCGGTCTGCGCCGAGGCGGGCATTCCGGTCGCAGGCGGCCATTCCATCGATACGCTCGAGCCCATCTATGGCCTGGTCGCGCTTGGCGTCGTGCATCCGGACAAGGTCAAGCGCAACAGCAGTGCAAAGGCGGGCGACGCATTGATCCTCGGCAAATCCCTCGGCGTCGGCATTCTTTCCGCCGCGCTGAAAAAGAAAAAGCTTTCGCCCGAAGGCTATCGGCAGCTGATTGCTACGACTACGCAACTCAACACGCCAGGGATGAAGCTCGCGGATTTGCCGGGCGTCCATGCCATGACCGACGTCACGGGGTTCGGCCTCGCCGGCCATTTACTCGAGATATGTCGCGGCTCCAGGCTGGGCGCCTCAGTAGGCTTCGATGACCTGCCGGTGCTGCAGGAAGCCCTGTCATGGGCCAAACAGGGGATAGCCACCGGCGCGTCGGCCCGCAACTGGGCCGGCTATGGCCATGAGGTGGTGTGCCCCCGGAAATTCGAAGACTGGCAACGCAACCTCGTCACGGATCCGCAGACCTCGGGCGGCTTGCTGGTGGCTTGCGCGCCGGAAGCGGCGGACGACGTGCTGCGAATCTTCCGATCCGGAGGTTTCTCGCAAGTGGAGCAGATCGGCGTCATGAGGCAGGGCGAGGCGGTATTGACGATTTGCTAGCGCCAGACTCCCCGCGGCCTTGCAGGCTGGATGCGCGAGTGTGTCGTTCACCGGAAAAGGATTGTGGATGAGAAACCTGCACGAGTTCTCCGCTACCAGCCTGGGAGGAAAGCCGGTCAGGCTGGATGCCTTTCGCGGCAAGGTCGCGCTGGTCGTCAATACAGCCAGCCAATGCAGCTTTACGCCGCAGTATGCGGGACTGGAATCATTGCAGAAGGCTTTTCACGCGAAAGGCTTCTACGTGCTGGGTTTTCCCTGCAACCAGTTCGGCAAGCAGGAGCCGGGCGACGCCGCCGAGATCGGATCGTTCTGCCAGAAAAATTATGGCGTTTCCTTTCCGATGTTCGCGAAGATCGACGTGAACGGCAGCGGCGCCCATCCGGTCTACAAGTGGCTGACATCCGCGGCACTGGGAGTTCTCGGCACCAAGGCGATCAAGTGGAATTTCACCAAGTTTCTGGTCGGCCGGGATGGCCAGGTCATCAAGCGCTACGGTTCGTGGACCAAACCGCAGAGCATCGCGGCCGACATCGAAAAGCTGCTGGCTGCATGACGCCCGTGCTTATGCGCCATTCATGATTACCTGCGCTTCATGCAAGGCGTGCTGCTGCAAGCTGGAAGTCATCCTGATGGGCGACGACGATCCTCCGCCCGAATACATCGCGACCGACCAGTGGGGCGGGCAGGTCATGAAGCGCCTGGATGACGGGTGGTGCGCCGCCGTCGACAGGATGACCATGCTGTGCCGGATCTACGAACGCCGGCCGGGTGTGTGCCGTGAATTCGCCGTCGGCGAAAGCGCATGCCTGACCGAGCGTCTTGCGTTGGATAGCGAAGGATCAAATGCGGCCGAAAAAGCAGATTGACCAAGGAGTAACGGATACCCTGGATGCGATGGCACATCGGACAAGCTTCTTGGGTACCGGAGCGAAATGTTGATCCCGTATTTCATCCCGTCAATCTTGTTCATCTTGTCCATCTTGTCCAAACATGTAGAGCAAAGAGTGGGACAGGATTAACAGGATGAACATGATGGAACCAGGAGCAAAAGGTTGATCTCGTATTTCATCCTGTCAATCTTGTTCATCCTGTCCAAACATGTAGAGCAAAGAGCGGGACAGGATTGACAGGATAAACATGATGGAAACCGGGGGCAAAAGGTTGATCTCGTATTTCATCCTGTCAATCTTGTTCATCCTGTCCAATTATGTAGAGGCAAAGACGGGGGACAGGATTAACCGGCTGAACATGATGAAATCCCAGTTCGCCGAGTGATCCTGGCCGTGTTTTGAGGTCAAAAGGAGAATTTCATGATCAAGTGGGCCCTGATATTTTTCATCATCTCGCTGATTGCCGGTTTTTTCGGCTTCACCAACGTCGCTGCAGGCACGCGCGGCATCGCGAAAGTCCTCTTCGTCATCGCGCTCGCCATCTTCCTCATCGTTCTGGTTTTCGGCGTGTTCCTCGGCGTGCTCGTGTTCTAGGAGCACCACCTTGCGGTGCCGGCGCGCTAAGTCGCCGGGGCCGGCGGGTCTTTCGGCAGGTGGACGAAGAAGGTCGTGCCGTGCGCGGCATCGCTTTCGAGCCGGATATGGCCGCCATGGGCTTCGACCACGCCGTTCGCGGAAACAAATCCCAACCCCCAGCCTTTTTGCCGCGCCATCCGGGCCGATTCCGTACGCATGTAGGGTTCGAAGATGAAGCCGCGCTCCTCGGCGGAGAGGGGACTGCCTTCGTTGTGGACGGACAATTCCACATCCCGGCCGCGATCCTCGAGCCGGATCGTGACCGGGTGCCCGGCGTCGCCGTATTTGATCGCGTTCGAAACCAGGTTGTCGAACATGCGGCGCAAGGCCATCCTGTCCCATTTTCCCAGCACATGGGCGGGCACGGACGCAGGGAATCTGTTTCCATGGATCGCCGTGAGGTCAACCAGCGCCAGCGTCAGGAGTTCGGATAAATCCAGGATGTCGAGATGCAGCGTGGGTTTCTCGCCGGCCAGGATGGTGGCCGCATCGAGAAGGGTCTGGATCATCTGATCCGCATGGTTGACGCCGCGTGAAATGCGCCTGGTAACGGAGGAGATGGGCTCGTTGTCGGCGTTTGACATGGCGATGATCTCGGCGCCGAGCTTGATGGTCGACAACGGGCTGCGCAGGTCATGGCTCAGCGTTGCGATCAGCGCCTCGAGCAGCTTCCGGTCCCGGCCCATTTTATCCAGCGCCATCTTCAAGCCGATCTCGGTCATGACGGCGACGGTCAACTCCTTGAGGATGAAGACTTCGTCCTCCGTCCATTGCCTGGGTCGGTGGTCGATCGCGCAGAACGTGCCGAGGTTGTGGCCCTCGGCCGTGATCATCGGAATGCCCAGGTAAGCCACGACATTCAGTGCCGGAACCACCGGGTTGTCTTTCAGCAGCTCGTTAATGCGCGCGTCCCCGACGATCAGGGGCTCGCCGGTCAGGGTGTACCGGCAAACGGAGTCGAGGATCGGAATTTCGCGCCGTGTCGCCCAGGGTTCGGGCAGGCCATGAAAGCTCTTGATGAACTGCCTGTCCGCGCCGATGAACGAAATGAAGGTCAAAGGGACGCCGAGGGCCCTGGCCGCGAGCCGCGCCAGGCGATCGAACGATTCCTCGCCGGGCGAGCCGATCTGGCGGGTTGCTTCCAGCGTAGCCAGCCGCGCCGGATCGTGCAGTATCGCGGCGCAACGATCGGCATGTCCGGCACCCGGGGATGTCTTGACGATGCGCAATTCATTTCCCATGGGCCAGTTTACCGCATCCCACGCGCTGGAATCACGGGCATGATTGAGTCCCCATGCCGGATTGGGCGACAATCGAAGCGCTTGCACCACCCATCCATGCCTTGCTTGACCCACCAATGATCGACCAACCCGGCAATGAAGAGGCAGTCTCCGCGACGCGTACCTGGCTCGAAAAGGCGGTAATCGGCCTGAACTTGTGCCCTTTCGCCAGACCGGTGCATCTGCACGACCGCATCCGCTATTGCGTCAGCGCCGCCCAATCGGCATCCGCGCTGGTCGAAGACCTGATTACCGAATTGCGTGCGCTCGATGCTGCCGATCCCATGCAGTGCGAGACCACGCTGTTGATCCATCCGCGCGTCCTGACGGATTTTTTCGATTACAACGCTTTTCTGGTGCAGGCCGACGACGCGGTTGCCGAACTGGGACTGGAAGGCGTGATCCAGGTCGCGAGTTTTCATCCCCGATACCAATTCGCGGATGCCGGAGCGGATGACATCGAGAATTACACGAACCGTTCGCCTTATCCCATGCTGCATCTGTTGCGCGAGTCCAGCGTCGAGCGCGCCGTCACCACTTATCCGGATACCACGGACATCTACCGAAAAAACATCGAGACCCTGCGCCGCCTGGGCCACGAGGGCTGGCGCCGATTGTGGATGCCCGCCGCGCCCAGGGACTGACGGACCGGCATGGAAGCGGACGGCATGCAGGTCCTGCGGAAATTTATGCGTGCCGGAAGTCCTCCAGAATGAACTTGATGGCGGGCCGCGCTGTCTCTCGCCTGGGGCGTTTCTTCAAATCGCAGCACCCCGACCACAGGAAGATCCATGGATGACGGCAATGACAAACGAGTCCCGACTGGCGAATCGAATGATTCGCTGCTACGAAGCGAGCAGAAGTTTCGCCTGCTGGTGGAAGGCGTCAAGGATTACGCCATTTTTCTGCTCGATCCGCAGGGATATGTAAGCAGCTGGAACGCAGGGGCGGAACGGATCAAGGGCTATTCCGAACACGAGATCGTTGGCCAGCATTTCTCCCGCTTCTATCCGTCCGAGGCTATAGACCGCCATTGGCCCGAGCACGAACTCCGGGTCGCGCGGGCAACGGGACGCTTCGAAGACGAAGGCCTGCGGGTGCGCAAGGACGGTTCCATGTTCTGGGCGAATGTCGTCCTTACCGCCTTGTATGACGAGGAAGGCAAGCTGTACGGCTTCGCCAAGGTGACGCGGGATCTGACCGAACGCAAGCAGCTCGAAGACCTCGAGCGCAGTGGCCGCCGGGCGAATGAATTTCTGGCGATGCTTGCGCACGAACTGCGAAACCCGCTGGCGCCGATTTGCAACGCCGTGAGCGTGATGAGAGCCCAGGAGCCCGGAGATTCCGTCATGCGGTGGTCGATCGGCGTGATCGACAGGCAGGCACAGCAACTTAGCCGGCTGGTGGATGACCTTCTGGATGTCAGTCGCATTACCCAGGGCAAGATCGCGCTCAACGTGGAACCGCTGATCCTTGGGGATATTGCCGTGCGCGCCATCGAGACGAGCCGTCCGCTGATCGATGCCCGCGGGCAGCAGCTTGAACTCGCCGTTCCTCCGGAACCGATCCGCGTGCAGGGCGATATGACCCGCCTGTCGCAAGTCGTGCTGAACCTGCTCAACAACGCCGCAAAATATACACCCGAGGGGGGGCGTATCCGCCTGTCACTGGAACAGGCCAATGACGAGGCGGTGATATGCGTTCAGGACGACGGCATCGGTATTCGACCGGAGATGCTGGAAGCGATATTCGACCTCTTTGTCCAGGGCGGCCGGACCCTGGCACGTTCGGAAGGCGGGCTCGGGATCGGCCTTACGCTGGTCAAGCAACTGGTCAGCATGCACGGCGGCAAAGTCGCTGCGTTCAGCGACGGGCCGGGAAAGGGGGCCAGGTTCGTCGTTCGCCTTCCGCTACTGGCAGCAATCCCGGCGAGTGTGGACGCGCGGCACGAAGCCGGTGCAGTCATGCCGCGGGGCGATGCGCACCGCGTACTGGTGGTGGACGACAATTTCGACTCGGCGCAGTCGATGACGATGCTGCTCCAGCTCTGGGGATACAACGTGCGCTGCACATACGATGGAGCGCAGGCGCTCGCAATCGCGGCCGAATTCAATCCGGAGGCCGTATTGCTGGACATCGGCCTCCCGGGGATGAGCGGCTACGAGGTCGCCGGACACTTGCGCAAGCTTCCAGGCCTCGATCGCGTAATGCTGATCGCCATGACGGGGTACGGCCAGAGCGAAGACCGGCACCGGACAAGCGAGGCCGGCTTCCAGCGCCACCTCCTCAAGCCCGTCAAAGCCGAATTATTGCAGGGGGTCCTTGGTGAATTGGCGCCGGCCCCGCAGGGTGGGGAATGAGAGCCGGATGCTTGTTCAGCCGCCGCGAGAAGGCCCGCGAGGCCTGACCCGCTTCCCCGCGCGGCCGCCATCACGATCTTTCCGGATGACCGGTTTGGGATACTGAACCAGCTTCGACGCCTTGCGCTCGAAGGAATCGCGTTGCGCCAGCAGGCGTTCCTGCGCGGATGAAATCAGGGCGTAGTGTCGTGCCTTCACCAGGTGATCGTGAATTTCCTCGCAGGCGTCCTCGCGCGTGATCCAGAGGGCGGGATCGACTTTGCGCAGATCGAAGGTGCGCGAATAGCTGCGCAGCGTCTTGCGGTACTTCTTGTTGAAATATTCGTGGAAATAGGACATCGCCAGTTCACGCAGCGTGCGATAGACCGGATCCCGATAGCGCAGCGGCGTGCCGTTGGTCTTGGATATCGCACCCCAGCAGCCTTTGCGGCGGAAAACGGCGATCACGTGAGGGTAGTCGCTCAGGTCGCAATCGAGGTGAACCAAAAGCGGAGGTTCGCCGTGGACCCACAGCGCACAGGCGGCGAGGAACGCGCCCTCGATGCAGTGTGCCCTGCGCTGCCGCAGCACCTCGCGCACGGACAGGATGGTCTCGCCCTCCAGCTCGTGATTGATCGGGATGCGGTTCAGGAAAACCTGGATTTTCTGCGGTGTATCGAGCTGCCTCAAGGTGGCAAATTCCCGCGCCGACAATCCCAGGCTGCCGGGGCCGGCAATTCGTATTCTTGCAGAGCGGCTCATGGATGGAATATCCCAGTGATGAGCTGCCATGGTATACGGCGGGAGGCGGTACCGGAGAACTTGCGGGCGTAATGATACCGGCATATCCTGCGCGTACCGGCCTGCCAGGCATCGATCAGCATTCCAACCGACAATCTGCGAGGAGGGGGTAAAGTGAAGTCCATCAAAACGAACCGGCTGAAAGTCGAGGCATTATTTCTGTTGGCGGGGCTTTGTGTTGCGCCTGCGGCACACGCCGACGGGGACAGGGGCGCCTACATCGGCGCCGGGATAGGGCGGGCCTCGGCCGCCGATTATTGCTCGGACTCCGCGGGCCTGGCCGTCTCGTCCTGCGACGACAGCGATTCGAGCTTCAAGGTATTCGGCGGTTACCGTTTCACGCGCAATTTCGCTGTCGAAGCGGCTTACGTGGACCTGGGGACACTTCACGCGAACGGTTCGTTCAGCGGCCTACCATTCGACATCAATACCGAGCTGACCGGCGTGACCGTGCAAGCGGTCGGGATCGCGCCTCTGGGCGATAAATTTTCCCTAATGGGACGAGTCGGCGCGATATTCTGGGATCTGAGCACTTCGGGAACGGTCGCCGGTTTTCCCGGATCGACAAGTGACAATGGCGTGGACATCGCGCTGGGAGCGGGGGCGCAATACAAATTCACCCCCAACTTCGGCATCCGCGCCGATCTCGACTACTACCCCGATCTGGGCAACAGCGATACCGGCGAGGACAATGTCACCGCCGTTACGATCGGGATCGTGTTTTCGTTCTGACGCGGATTCCGTGCCTCCCTTGGCACCCATCAAGCAAGCAGGAATTACAAGCCGGCCCGTATTTTTTCAAAGGGCCGTTGCACGGCAGGCTAGTTCAGGTACTGCGGCTGGCCGGATTCCAGGGATTTACGCAAGCCCGCGAAGCGCCTGCGATATTGCGCGGGGGTGAGATGGACGTTGCGCCTGAACAGCCGGCTGAAAAAGCCGGCGTCTTCGTAGCCGACCTGCCGGGCGATCGCCTCGATGGATTCATTCCCGGATTCGAGCCTTTGCTTGGCTTCCTCCAGCCGCAGCGCATGCACGTATTCGAGGGGCGACATGCCGGTCTTCTGCAGGAAATGCCGCTTGAAGGAGCGTTCCGCCATGCCGCTCAACCGGACCATCGACATGACCGGGGAGGGTTCCTGGTAATGCCCGGCAATCCATGTCTGGCACTGCGCGATGCGCCCGTCGTCGACCTGCCGGGATCGTGCCAGCCGCGCGAACGGTTGCTGGCCGATTTCGTGCCAATCGATCAGGTTGCGCCGCGCCACCTGCATGGCCGTTTGCACGCCGGCCACGCGCGCGATCAGGAACAACCCGAGATCCATCCAGGAGGCGCCTCCTCCGGCCATGATCAGACGTTGCGTTTCACCCGTCACCACCAGGGCGCGGCCAGTGCGCAGTTTCACTTCAGGATGGCGCTGGCGCATGGCGCTGCCGTATTCCCAATGCGTGGTCGCTTCGAAACCGTCCAGCAGGCCGGTCTCGGCCAGCAACATTGCCCCGGAACCGGCGGCCGCGATGACTGCTCCGCCCGCGTAACAGCCTTGCAACCACGCGATCTCGTAGTCGAAGCGCCCGCCCAGCGACTGTTCGGGCGGGACCAGCAGTTCCGGAATGCACACGACGTCGGGTGATGTGCAGTCCGCAAGACTGATTTGCGGAGTGATGCGCACTTCATTTGCGGCGATAAACGATTCCGTATGCGCCGACGCGATGACCGGACGTATCACGCCGGTGCCCGTATGTCCTTCCGTGATGAGCCGCCAGTCCCGGCCCGCGGACATGAACATGTCGTACAAGCCGAACACGACGGAAGCGGCCGATTCGTGCGACGCGAGAATGGCAATGCTTGCAGGTTGAGTCGTTTTATCCATGTCCACCCTTTTTGCGCAACCGTGGCTAACAGGTGGACACCATCGAGGGAACGGGGTTCAGCGAAAGCAGCGGGCACGAGTGTAGGGTTTGAGCGACAATTTGCCGGTTCGCAACCGGGAGGACCGGATGACCTTCGAAACCAGGCGCCTGCCGGCAATGCCCGACATCGTCGCGCCCGACGGCTCGGACGTGCGGGTGCTGCTCGGCACGGCGCGCGGCGGCATGGCGCATTTCGAGTTGGCGGGCGGCCGCGCTTCGGAGGCCATCCGCCACCGCACCGTGGATGAGATCTGGTTCGTATTGTCCGGGCGCGGAGAAATGTGGCGCAGGGGGGACGGGCGGGAGGATGTCGTCGAACTCGAGCCGGGCATGTGCGTCACGATTCCGGTGGGAACGCATTTCCAGTTTCGCGCGGCGGACGGCGAAGCGCTCAAAGCCGTCGGCGTGACCATGCCGCCGTGGCCTGGTCCCGGCGAGGCACAGCCGGTACCGGGAAAATGGGGCGCGAAGGCGGTCTGAAGCCGCGTCATCCCTGGCGTTTGAAGTATTGCACCGCACACTCGTGCTTTTGGCCATCAAGCGCCCACTTGTCGGTCGCGTTCTCCACTGGCAATACCCCGTACGCGACACGCCGAGTTGGCGGCACATCCGCGTCACGCTGAACTGGTCGCGCTGCTCTTCGATCCAGGCGTACTTCACCGCGATTCCTTCGCGAAATACGCCGCCGCTTTTTTACGATTTCAAGATCGAGCTTGGTGCTCGCCAGCTCCCGGCGCAACCGGGCGTTCTCCGCCTCGACTTCCACTACGGATCGCCTCACCGGCACTGCGGCACCGTCCGCTGCCTTGAGCTTGCCCGCACGGCTGCGCTTGATCCAGTTCCACAGGCTCGACTCCGGAATGCCCAATCGTTTGGCGGTCTTGTTACCTCCAATCGATTCGCCCAGCCTGACCGCCTCGACCTTGAACTCATCGCTGTAACTGCCGATTCGCAATCAACTCTTTCTTGCTCATTTCGCCCTCTGATGTACGCGAAACCAAAGCAGGGTCACTGTAGCATTAAATAAAAACAATACGTTGCGCTTACGGGGTCAACTCCCACAACTTACATTCGAGGAACCGGCGGCGGGACAATTTATTTAAAACAATGGGAATGCCGGAGATAAACATGGTGGTCTCCTAAAGCAATACGTTTCGTACCCCGGAAGTGATGGCGCAATTGCCGTGTATCAGGCCGTTCTGAATTTGATCTGGATTCGATGTGGATTTGCGTTGCGAATCCATACGCGCAACGCATCCGCCATGCAATGTGCCGTCTGCACTACCTGGATTCAGCCAGATTTTTGATCGCCCAATAACGGATCAGCATGTCGGGGGACGGGTACGACTCTGCGCCCCTTGCGGTCCACCCTATCCCTGACCCAGTCCCGTGCAGGTTTTTCTATCCATCGATATGTCAAATAAGACATCATGACAATCAGCGCCAAATATGTGACATACACCACATCGCCATGCCATAGGCGCGTACCTAAAAAGGTGATGTCATTCCCCTCAATATCACGGTGGGTAAATGCAGTGAAGTGAAAAACCTTTCCGAAGGCACTTGCCGCATCGAACATTCTCTGCTCGACGAATATGTGTGTCATGTAGATCGAATACGAGATTGTCCCGAGGAATACCAGTGGCCTCCAGCGGAGCATGGAACTTACCGCCCCCGCTTCAAACGCAAAGACAAGCACTACGAGCGCAAAAACATAAGGTGCGGCGATTGAAAGAGGATTGGTAGTGTCGGCGACGCTGACGAAGATTACCGCTGTTCCAAGCGCTGCCAATTCAATGGCGGTACCAATAGATCCTGCGAAGATCCACTTTTTGAACCTGTCACCGCTCTTATAAATATGCCACACGACTACGCCGGCCGCGAAGCCATACAGGCATCGAATAATGCCCCAATCATAATGCGTGTTCATGTTACGCTCGCTCAGCATCGCGATAAGTAGCGGCCCGCCGATCAGGGCGACCGGCAGTGCGATTCGGGCCTGCTTACGAAGGCCAACCACGCATATACCGAATATGACGTACGTATATAACTCGGTACTAATGCTCCAGCTTGGGATATTCCACGTCAGGAAATCAAATACATGGAGACTTTGAACCAACAGTAGATTCGCGAAAATTGTGGACGGACTCTCCGCCGGGGTGGTGAATGGCGCTACCGAGCCAGGTGTGATAGCTCCTGATAGCAATGATCTTCCGACGACTTTCAGGAGAGCAAATGCAACAAAGAGGGCCAACATCGCTAAATGTAACGGGTACAGCCTGCCCAATCGAAGCAAAAGAAACCGCCCTAAGCCGAATCCCTCGCTCAATCGTTGTCGATAATTCGCGGCAATGATGAAACCGCTCAGAACAAAAAAGAAATCGACGAACAGCCATGAATTGCGAAGGAATGGAACCTCGTAGAAATGGCCGAAGGCGTACAGATGGAACAGAGCAACCAGGCAAGCGGCGATGCCGCGCCAACTTTCCAATGCTACGAATCGTTCCATGACGGCGTCTCCAATGCCAAGACTTTCCGTCGGGATAGTGACTTTTGCGCGTTACGTATTCGACGTCGCTCATTAGTCCGAATGGATTACTGGCGGAGAGATTAAGAGCGTCGGTCAGACGTCTACGTAGCCGATTTCGTAACTTTCCTCCACTGTTTTACCTATCTTCTAGACTGCGTATCGCTAAGTTTGAATCCGGCGGGTGATGCAGGATATTGATTTAATTAGCTGCTAATTTTGCTATAGGGCCTCGGCCGCGGCGTGTGAGGAAAACGTTCCGAGGTTGCGCCGCTTGCCGGTCTTCGCATTTGTTTTGGCGGAATTAGAGGCGATAGCCGCCGGAAGCCAGTTTCCGAATCATCGTCGATTTCCATTGCGGTTCGACTCCCCTGAACCGTGTAGCAAATTCCATGCCGTCGAAGGAACTGGAAAATTGAAGTCACGACAGTTGGTGGCGGGATTTCATTTGTATTTTGTACAGGGCAATTGAAAAGAAGTCCGGATTGGTTGTTCCGCCTTGCTGGAATTTTCCGAATTTGCGGGGCATGGACCGTCGATTGCGTCCGGCACGGCTGTTGCTGCGGCTCTGCCTGACCCATTCGTCAGCGAACCGTGAGTGCCGGGCTCCTTGGTTGCGGCCCTCACTTCAATTTCAGGACCGAAATCATGACTGGCGAAACGGAAAGCTTTTTCCGACGATTGAACCGAGGGCTTATGTCATCGGCGTGGCCCATGAAGCGCAGCGCGATATCTTTGCCGCCGTCTGGGTGATGCAGGCGTCCCATCGGCCACTGTCGCTTGCGATCGGGGTCGATCCGCGACACGCCTCCTACCCGCTGGTGCGTGCCGGCCGCAAGTTCGCGGTCAGCGTCATAAAGCAGGACGAATTCGAATCGGCGCGCCGCCGCGTTACGCAACCCGCACGCGATCCCGGCAAGCTCGACGGCGTCGCCTGGCACTGCGGCCGGGGTGGGGTGCCGATCGTGGATGACGCCCTGGCTTATTTCGAGTGCGAGATGAGCGCCGTAATGCTCGCGGGAGATCATGAAATCGTCGTCGGCCGTGTCATCGATTGCCGCATTCCCGATGGTCGCACCGCCAACTGGTCGTACTCGCACGTGACGGACGCGGATCATGGCGCCACATTGCGGAGACAATCGTTTCCAGCCCTATGACGGCGCAGGCCCTTCCCGTGCATGACACGGCGCGCATTGCGCGCTGGCAAATAGTTCTCGCCGCAGTGATCGTGGCGGCCGTGTTGCTGTGGTGGGTGTTCGACTGGAACTGGTTCAAGCAGCCCATCGAACACCGCGTCGAAGCCGCCACCGGCCGCGAGTTTGCGATCGAGGGCGACCTGAGCGTGCATCTCGGGCTGGTGCCGACGTTGCGCGCGGAAGGGTTGCGGCTGGCGAACGCGGACTGGGCGGCGCAAAAGGACATGGCGCACCTGGACACGCTCGAAATCAGCATTCGATTGCTGCCTTTGCTGAAGGGGCGGATCGAACTGCCGTTGCTCCGGCTGGAAAGGCCTCACCTCCTGCTCGAACGAAACGAAGCGGGCGAGGCGAACTGGACGTTTGCCAATCGGGGCGATCCGGCCGATTCCGGTCCGGGCAGACCCTGGCACATCGAACAGATGATCGTGACCGACGGCGAACTGCGTGTGCACGAGCCCACGCTGAAAACGGACCTGCGACTCGACTTCCACACCGCAACCGCGGACTCCGGCAGTCAGCCGGCGCCGCTGGTGGCCAAAGGGGAAGGCCGTTACCGCGACGGCGACTTCGAGCTTTCCGGAATCGTCGATTCGCCGCTCGCATTGCGCGATGTCGAGCGGCCTTACCATGTCGACGTGAAGGCCCGTGCCGGCGCAACCCATGCCCGTGTGCGCGGCGACCTGATGGCACCGCTGCAACTGGAGGATATCAATGTCTCCTTCATACTGTCCGGGCCGAATCTGGCGGATCTGCACAAACTGATCGGCCTGCCGCTGCCGGAAACGCCGCCTTATTCTTTGTCCGGCGAACTCGGTCACAAGGGCGCGGCGTGGCGTTACCGCAAGTTCAGCGGCACGGTCGGCGACAGCGATCTTGGCGGCGACATCAGTGTCGATACCCGTCGCGAGCGCCTGTTCCTGCGCGGCGAGTTGGTCTCGCGGAAACTGGATATGGACGACCTTGCCGGTTTCATCGGCGCGGGTCCGAGTGCAAAAAAAGGCGAAACGGCCTCGCCGGAACAACGCCGGGAAGCCGCTCGGCGCAGCGAGAGCCCGCGCGTGCTGCCGTACCATCCCTACAATCTGGCGAAGTTGCGCTCCATCGATGCGGATGTAAGCCTGAATGCCCGGAAAATTTCCGCGCGGCCCCTGCCGATCGACGCCATGAACGTGGGCCTGCTCCTGGAAAACGGCCTGCTGCGGCTCGATCCCTTCGAACTGAAGGTTGCGGACGGTACGGTTACGGGCAGCGTTCGCCTCAACGCCCGCCAGGATCCCATCGAGACTGCCCTGGATCTTCGTGCGCGGGGCCTCGACCTGCCCAGGCTGATGCCGAGCATGAAGGCGCAGAACGTGGGGCGTGTGAGCGGCTATGTGAAGCTCGATGGCAGGGGAGACTCGGTCGCCAACATGCTGGGTAGCGCCAATGGCGAAACAGGCCTCGTCATGGGACGCGGGCGGCTGAGCAATCTGTTGCTTGAACTGGCCGGCCTGGACATTGCGGAATCGCTCGAATTTCTGCTCGCGAAGGATCGCTCCGTGCCGGTGCGATGCGCTTATGCAGACGTCGAGGCAAAAGAGGGCGTCTTCACTGCGCGCGCGTTCGCGCTGGACACTACGGATACGGTCGTGTTCGGCGAAGGTTCAGTGAACCTGCGTGCCGAAACCGTGGCCGTGAAGCTCAATCCGAAGCCGAAGGACATGAGTCCCCTGACATTGCGAACACCGTTGCATATCACCGGTACCCTTAAGCATCCGAAGATCAGGCCGGAAGTGGGACCGCTGGCGTTGCGCGCGCTGGCTGCCGCAGCGTTATTTGTCGTCGCACCACCGGCGGCGCTGCTGCCGCTGATCGAAACCGGCCCGGGCAAAGACATGGATTGCGGCGCATCTTCGCCGAATGTTCGCGCGATCGATCCGAAAGCGGCCGCCACGGATCAAAAACCTCCTGCTACAAATCCAAAAGCTCGATGAGCACGGGCTGATGATCGGACGCCTGCGTACCGGACCCGACCAGCACGTGGCGCACTCGCGGACCAAGGTCGGCAGTCACGAAGATGAAGTCGCAGCAATAGGGGTGTTTGGCCCAGCTGTTCTCATAAATGCCGGCGCTCGGCGCATGCGGTTCCCCGGGACGCGCAAGTGCCCACGCATCGACGAACGACGGGCCGCTACCCGAATCAAACGACTCGATCATGCGACGGTATTCCGGATCCCGCGGTTTGCAGTTGAAGTCACCCGTGAGAATCGCCGAAGCCGGCCGCGGCCGGGCATGGAAGGGCTGGTCGGGATCGTCCTGAATGCCCGGAGCCGATGCACGGCTGCCGGCTTCCCGATGCAAGCTCCGCAGGGCATCGACCTGCGCCATGCGCTGCATTGCCGAGTAATACTCCAGATGCGTCGTGATGATGCGCACGGGACCCCAGGGCACCTGCACCACCGCTTCGATCGCGCTGCGCTGCATGCTTTTCAGCTTGGGATCCGCGGGCCACGGCAGCAAATGGCGGTACACCTGGAGGACGGGCAGGCGCGAAAAAATGAGATTGCCGAACTGGCTGCGACCGCCTTTGCCATCATCGACGTCGGTCGCGGCGCCGTAGTGCGCACTGAAGCCCGGCAGTGCGCGCGACAGTTCCGAGACCTGGTCTTCGCCGCGGCTGCCCGGCAGCCCGGGAAAATTCACCGCGACTTCCTGCAGGCAGAGCACGTCGAAATCGGCGATTTCCCGCGCCGTGCGCGCAATGCGCGCGGGATCGACCACGAGGTCGATGCCACGGCACCATTGCACGTTCCAGGTTATAAGTTTCATGCAACTCTCTCACCGCGGAGGACGCGGAGGGCGCGGAGGAAGAACGAAAAAAGTAAGAGACATGAAAGGTTGGTAACGTGTCGCGAACTATATCGCCACGGATTTGCGAGGTGGGTCACTTGCCCATGTATGCCTCTATCTCCAGCCTGTATTCCCTCTTGCTTTTCCTCTGCGTCCTCCGCGGTTAATGCGTTTTTATGAATTCGAAAAAGTCCGGAGAACGAAAACAAAAACCCCGCTTGCGCGGGGTTGGAAGTCGAGCACCAGCCGGTGAATTCAGACCGGAAGCGGGTCTTCGTCGTAAGCCGGCTGCTTTTGCGGCACCGTTTGCGCCGCCTTGCGTTGCTTTTCGGCTTCCTTCCTTTTTTCTTCCTCTTCAGCCAGCTTTGCCCAGTACAGCGCTTCGAATTCAAAGCACATGGCGCACCTCCGTGTCGGAGTTGAGGTTCACAAAAGGCTGCGTATTGCGGACCTCATGCTAGCTCCGCCGGTGGGCGGAATCAACCGTTTTTGCCGGTGTTATTGCGGCGTCGCAGCAAGTTCTTCACGCGCCTTCTCCATGGCTTCGACGATGACTTCGGGTGGCTGCGCGCCGGACAGGGCGAGGCGCTGGTTGAAGATGAAAAAGGGCACGCCTTCCACGCCGATGGCGCGCGCACGCCGGTCCTGCTCCTCGATCAGCGCGCGGTCGGCGTCACCGGCAAGATAAGCGGCCGCTGCGTCGCGATCCATCCCCGCCTGTTGCGCGATGTCCGCGAGCGTTTCCTTGTCGCTCAGGTCCGCCCCTTCCACGAAATAGCGGCGGAAGATGACCTCGGCCATGGCATCTTGCTTGCCGCTCTCGCCGGCGTAATGCAGCAGCCGGTGCGCGTCGATGGTATTGGGCTGTACCTGGATGTTGTCGAACGCGAAATCGATGCCGGCGCGCTTTCCCGCCGCGGAAACGCGCGCGTAGATTTCCCTCGCCCGTTCCGGGCCGCCGAACTTGTTCTCGAGATATTGTTTGCGCGGGACGCCGCTTGCAGGAAGCTGGGGATTCAACTGGAACGGATGCCAGCGCACCACAGGCGTTTCATCCGGATGCTTTTCTCGCCAGGTTTCGAGCGCGCGCTCGAGGTTGCGCTTGCCGATGAAGCACCACGGGCAAACCACGTCGGAAATTACGTCGATTTGGAAGGTCATGCTCACCACCCACCTCACCCCGGCCCTCTCCTCCCGTGAGGGCGGAGAGGGAGCGTTAGAGGCCTAGCAGGCTGTTGAAAAACGACTGAATTTCGTTGCACTTATTCTTGATGTCATAGTCAATATCGTATTCATATTGAGCTCTGCGAGGTGAGTGCGAT
>WNFL01291501.1_pt2 | contig 31658 bp, 36 predicted proteins | sample 5400361 | NCBI WGS metagenome assembly WNFL01 (sample SAMN13153351, study PRJNA577476) | soil metagenome | isolation source: 40 cm soil on Douglas fir-dominated hillslope | place: USA:California | collected 2013-09-17
CCGCGTGTCCCCCCGGCTCGGCATGGCCCCGGTACGGCGCGAGCAGATCGTCCGCGCCACCATCCGGTGCCTGGCCCGCGACGGCTACGCCGGCCTCACCATGAAGCGGGTGGCGGTGGAGGCCGCGGTGAGCCAGGGCATCCTCCACTACTACTTCCGCGACAAGGCCGCGATGCTGGCCGCCGCCGCCCGGCGCGTGACCGTGGACCTCGACCATCGCGTGGCCGCCGAGTCGCGCCGGGCCCGCGGCGCGCGGGGGCGGCTCCGGGCGGTGATCCGCGCGTGTCTGCGCACCGCGGTGGACAACCGCGACTTCTGGACCGTGTTCATCGAGTTCTGGGGCGAGGCCTTCCACGAGCGGCGGCTGGCCGCAGTGAACCGGCAGGCCTACGCGCGCGCCCGGCGCCTCATCGGGGCGGGCTTGGTCCGCGGCATCTCGGCCGGGGAGTTTCGCCGGATCGACGTGCAGGAGGCCGCGGCGGTGGTGCTGGCCGTCCTCGACGGCCTCTCGCTCCAGGTCACCTTCGACCGTGGAGTCATGACCCTGCCGCGCGCGGTCCGGGCCGCCGAGACCGTGCTCTTCCGCTACCTCGAGAATGGAGATCCGACATGACGATGCCGCCCGAACACGCCAAAGCCAAGGCCTACCTGCTCGAGAAGGGCACCCAGTCCCCCGTCGCCCAGATCCGCGGGCGCGTCGCCGATGCGTTCGCCGCACTGGACGGCCTGCTGGACGGCGTCCCGGAGAGCCAGGCCCGCCGCTCGCCCGGCGCGGGCGAGTGGAGCGTGCTCGAGATCCTGGATCACCTGGTGGAGACGCATCCGCGGGCGCTCGAGGAGATGCGCGCACTGCTGGAGAACCGCCACTCGCCGGTGAGCCCCATCCCGGCCGGGCTCCAGTCGGCCGATCCGGCCGCGCGTCGGTGGGACGACCTGCGGGGCGAGCTGCGGCGCCTCCACGCGGAGGTGCTCGACGTGCTGGCGAAGGCACCCGACCACATGACCGCGGTGCGGGCCCCCATCATCATGGTGATCAACACCCGGCAGCCCGACGGCACCGTCAAGGCGATGCAGTGGGTCGAGGAGTGCGACTGGAAGGCCTGCGCGATCATCTTCAGGCTCCACGAGCTCGATCATCTGGGCCAGGCGAGACGGACGCTCCGCGCCCTCGCGGATTGACGCACCGCAGAAACTTGACCGCATGAGCGGTTGGGAGCGATCCGGAATCGGGGTGCTGCGGCTGACCGCCGTCGTCTGGGCGGGAGCGGGCCAGGCCGTGGACTCCCCCGAGCCGAACCTGCACCTGATCCCCGATCTCGCTGCCGCCCGGTCTCCGGCGTGACCCCGACGGGCTCGAGGGCGCGGGGATGGCGCTGCCGCTGTCGGAGCGCGCCCAGCTCTACGGGGAATACCGCTTCCTGCGGGGCCGCCTCGACGCGGGCGTCGGGCGCGGGCTGCTGCAGCGCGAGCCGGACACCGCGGACTTCCGGGCCGGCTTTTCGATCCGGCTCGACTAGCCCTTCGCGAACTCCTCCTTCGCCTTCCGGAGCTGCTGCGGCTCGGCCAGCAGGTCGAGCGCGGTCATCGCGAGCGCCTTCGCGGCCGCCACCATGCCGGTCCGCGCGAGCGGGGACTTGGCCCACTCCGCGAACTCGCGCGAGTGGCCGGGCACCCCGTCGGGGGAGATGCGGATATAGGGATGGATCGTGGGCAGCGCCTGGCTCACGTTCCCGCAGTCGGTCGAGCCGTACCCCGCCTCGCCGTCGTCCGGGTCCACCGGGAAGTCGATCCGCTCGAGGTTCCGCGCGAAGAGCTCGGCCATCGCGAAGTTGGCTTTCAGCGGGTCGTGGATGATCGCGTCCGCGGCGACCTTCACGGTGCATCCGGTGGCGGTGGCCGCGCCCTCCGCGGCCGCCTCGAACCGGCGCAGCAGCTCGCGGCAGTAGTCCTTGGTGGGCGCGCGCAGGTAGAACTCCGACGCGGTGTGCTCGGGAATGATGTTGGCCTGGTCGCCCCCCTTGGTGATGATCCCGTGCACGCGCGCGTCCGGGCGAATCTGCTGCCGCATGGCGTCGAGCGAGACGAAGAGCTGGATCATCGCGTTCAGCGCGTTGACCCCGCGCCAGGGCCAGGACGACGCATGCGAGGCCCGGCCGAAGAACTCGCACTTGACCTTGATGATCCCCAGGCTCGGCCGCCAGACCTGGGTGCCGCAGCGGCCGTGGATCATCATGGCCGCGTCGACGTCCTTGAAGACGCCCGCGTCCATCAGCCGGACCTTGCCCGCGCCGCCTTCCTCGGCGGGCGTGCCGATCACCTGGATGCGACCCGGGAAGGGCAGGGTGGTCAGCGCGGCCGCGATGGCCGCGCCCGCGCCGGTGCCCGCGGTGGCGATCACGTTGTGGCCGCACGCGTGGCCGATGTTCGGCAGCGCGTCGTACTCGGCCATGATCGCGACGGTCGGCCCGGGGCCCTGGCCGTCGATGGTGGCGCGGAACGCGGTGGGCAACCCGCCGACGCCACGCTCCACGCTGGCCCCCTGCTTGGCGAGGAAGTCGGCGAGCCAGGCCGAGGCCTTGTGCTCCTCGAAGCACAGCTCGGGGTTGGCGTGGATCTGGTGGCTGATCCGCTCGAGCTCGTCGGCGAGCCGGTCCACCGTCTCCGCGACGCGATTCTTGGCCTGCTCCAGCGCGGTCTCGGCGGTCATTTACTTGCTCTTCGCGAACTCGGCCTGGGCCGCCTTCACGCGCGCGGGCTCGGCGAGCAGGTCGAAGGTGGTGAGGGCCATGGTCTTGGCCGCCGCGACCATCCCGGCGCGGGCCAGGGGCTTCACCGCCGCGTCGGCGAACTCGCGGGTGTGAATCGCCATGCCGGTGGGGGCGATGGCCACCATGGGCTGGATGGCCGGGATCACCTGGCTCACGTTGCCGATGTCGGAGGAGCCCAGGCGGTCGGGGATCGGCGCGCCCTCGGTGAGGCCGGCGGTCTTCATGTTGGCCGCGAAGAGATCGAGCATCACGCGGCTCGACTTCATCGGCTCGTAGACGCTGTCGTGCTGGGTGATCTTCAACGTGCAGCCGGTGGCGCGGGCCGCGCCCTCCGCGGCCGCCGACACGCGCTTGAAGAGATCCCACATGGTGTCGATGCGGGGCGCCCGCACGTAGAAGACCGCGGAGGCGTACTCCGGGATGATGTTGGCCGCCGCCCCGCCGCTCGTGATGATGCCGTGGATCCGGCAGTCCGGCCGCACCTGCTGGCGCAGCATGCTGACCGAGTTGTACATGGTGATCACCGCGTCGAGGGCGTTCACGCCCTCCCAGGGATCCGCGGAGGCATGCGAGGCCTTGCCGGTGAACTCGAAGGTGCCGCGCGCGATCCCGAGGAGATCCTGGTGCAGGATCGTGCGGTCGAAGCCGTGGATCATCATCGCGCAGTCCACGCCCTTGAAGACCCCCGCCTTGATCAGCTTCACCTTGCCGCCGCCGCCCTCCTCGGCGGGGGTGCCGATCACCTGGATCCGCCCCTTGGGGAGCTGGGCGCGCACCGCGGCCAGCGCCGCGCCGGCCCCCGCGCCCGAGGTGGCGATCACGTTGTGGCCGCACGCGTGCCCGATGCCGGGCAGCGCGTCGTACTCGCACAGGATCGCGATGGTCGGCCCCTCGCCGGTCTCGATGGTGGCGCGGAACGCGGTGTCCACCCCGCCCACGCCCTTCTCGACCTTGTAGCCCTGCTTGCCCAGGAAGTCGCTCAGCCAGCCGCAGGCCTTGACCTCCTCGTAGGCCAGCTCCGGGTGCCCGTGGATCTGGCGGGAGAGGGCCTCGAGCTCGTCGCCCAGCCGGTCGACGGCCTGCGCGATGGAATCCTTGACAGTGCTCATGGGGGCCTCCGGGATACCGCGGTCAGGGGGACTGGGCGCAGAACAGGAAGAAGAGCGGCCGGGTGGCGTCGAGCGACCCGCCACGGCCGGGCTCGTTCACGCAGCGGACGGTCGGCGAATCCGAGGCGCGCCGCGGGGAATCGAGGCTGGCACAGGCCGCCAGGGTGAGGGCGGCGCCGAACGCCATGGCGATTCGCGCGAGAGAGACGGAGCGCACGGGGAAGAAGAGTACCACGAGCCCGCGGAGGCGGGCGACGGGAGCGGACGGGTCAGGAGGACGGGGTGAGGGCGGGATCGACGGCCGGGACGCCACCCGGCAGCTCGATCACGAACATCGCGCCGCCGCCGGGCCGGTTCTCGGCCCAGAGACGCCCGTCGTGCTCGGCCACCACGCTGTGGGCGACCGACAGGCCCAGGCCGCGGCCTTCGCCGGGCGCCTTGGTGGTGAAGAACGGGTTGAAGACGCGCGCCAGATCGTCGGGCGCCACGCCCGGCCCGTCGTCGGAGACCTCGATCCGCACGCCGTCGCCCGCCGGGCGCACCCGGATCGCGAGCGTGCCGGAGCCGCGGGCGGCGGACATCGCCTGCTCCGCGTTCTGCACCAGGTGGAAGAGGGCCTCCTGGAGCTGATTGCTGTCGGCCCAGATCTCGGGCGCTTCCTCGAACTCGGTCTGCACCGTGATGTGGGCGCCCTCGAGGCGCGACTGATGCAGGGAGAGCACCTTGTAGATCTGGTCGCTGACCTTGCAGCGCGCGCGGCGCAGGGGCGAGCGCTCCGCGAAGAGCACCAGCTCCCGCACGATGTTGGCGGCGCGCTTGGTGGCCCCGTCGATGACCTTGAGCCCGGTGAGGACCGCGTCGTGATCCTGGAACTGCAGCAGCAGGTGCACCTGGCCCAGGATGATCATGAGCGGGTTGTTGATCTCGTGCGCGACCCCGCCCGCGAGCTCGCCGACCGCGGCCAGCCGCTCGGCCCGCACCACGTCGGTGTGGGAGCGGCGCAGCTCCTCGAGCTGCAGGCGCGTCTCGGTGTAGAGGCGCGCGTTGTCCAGCGCCAGCCCGATCTGGTCGGCGCTCGACTCGAGCAGCGCGACCTCCTCGTTGCTGAAGCGGTCCTCGGTCTGCCGGCCGAGCGAGAGGGTGCCCAGGATGCGGTGCCGCGCCCGGATCGGCACGCAGAGAAACCCGCGAATGCCGTCGGCGCTCACCGCGGCCCGCGCCGCGGGCAGCAGGTCGTTCGCGCGCCCGGCGTCGTCCACGCGGCGCACGCGGCCCGAGGCGGCTACCCGGCCGATGAGACCCTGGCCGATCGGCAGCATCTCGTTGACCTCGCGCAGCCGATCGGAGAGTCCGCGCTCGCCGCGCAGCAGGAGCGTCTTGCCGTCGGAGGAGACGAGATGCAGGCTCGCGATCTCGTGGCCGGTCACGTGCGTGAGGGCACCCAGCGACTTCTGGATGACCTCGTTGAGATCGAGCGAGCGGCTCACCGCCTCGGTCACCGTGCGAAGAATCTGCAGGTGACGGATGAGCGACGTGGCGCCGCCTAGTCCGCGATTGTTGACTCGGGCCATTGCGAGATCGTCTCGGCTCCCCATTGCTGGCATGCGTTCAAGCGTTCCTGCGTACCAAGCAAGCGAAGTGCCATGGCTACCGATTCAATAATACCATGTATAACAACCATTTAACCGGTACCACGAAAGCTCACTGGACGAGCGAGCGATACCGCTCCGACACACTGTCAGGTCAGACCGTGGAGAAATTGTCGCGCGTGGGCGATTCGGCGCTCGATCGCGGGGTGGGAATAGAGGAAGAGCTCCTCGAGGCGATGGGGCTCGCGCTCGGCCAGGTTGAGCGTGGCCAGCCGCTCCATGGACCCGATGAAGGCGCGCGGATCCGGGATGGTCTCGAGCGCGAACCGGTCGGCCTGCCACTCGACCCGGCGCGACCAGCCGTTGGCGACCGGGAGCGCGGCGAGGCTCACCAGCACCAGGATCAGGCCGAAGAGCGGCAGGCCCGCGATGTCCGCGGGGCCGGTGAGACCGAGCCACCCGGCGCCCCCCCGCAGCGCGCGGTCGGCGACCCAGAACGTGACGAGGGTCAGGAAGCCCTGGACGAGGAGCCCGCGGCGGATGTCGCCGTGAAGCTGGTGGGCCAGCTCGTGCGCGAGCACCGCCTCGATCTCCTCGGCGGTGAACTGGTCGAGCAGGGTGTCGAAGAGCAGGATCCGCCGGGTGCGGCCGAGGCCGGTCACCGCCGCGTTCGCGGTGCGGCTCTTGCGCGACTGGTCCACCACGAACACGCCGGTCACCGGTACGCCGACCCGGCGGGCGAGCGCGAGCAGCCGCGCGCGCAGGTCTCCGTCGGGGAGCGGGGTGAGGCGATAGAAGAGCGGCACGAGCCAGATCGGTGCGACGAGGGCGAGCAGGGTGTAGCCGGCCAGGAAGATCGCGGCGCCCCAGAGCCACCACCAGGGTGTCACCCGAAGCAGCGCGTAGACGGTCAGGACCGCGAGCAGGCCGAGCGCGGCGCCGATGAGCGCCGCCTTCGCCGCGTCCCAGAGCCAGCGGCGGAGCGACTGGTGCAGCAGCCCGTAGCGGCGCGGCAGCCAGTACCCGCCGAGCCACTGGAGCGGCAAGGTGAGCAGCCGGTACGCCCCGGCCAGGACGATCACGACGACCGCGAGCTCGAGCCACCACGCGGTGGTCCACCGCGTGACGTGCCGCGCGAGATGCGCGGCTGCGCGCGTCTCGATGAGCAGCAGGAGGTAGGCGACGGAGAGGACCAGTCCGAGGAGGGAGAGCGCGAGCTGGCGCCGGTGGTAGACGCGGGCGCGGGCGGTCTCCTCGGGCGGCGGGGTCGGGGCCATGATTTAGTGTCCCACCGTCGGGGCCGGGCCGCCAACCGCCGCGGCCGGTGTGCTACACTGACGCCCAATTCTCACTCAGGGAGCCGCCATGTTTCAGTCCGTCGAGGACGTCCAGCAGCAGTTCAAGAACGCCCGCTACATCGCCAACCGTCGCATCTCCACCGTGGTCTTCCTCGCCGCGCGCATGGGGCGTCCCGTGCTCATCGAGGGGCCGGCCGGGGTGGGCAAGACGGAGCTGGCCAAGACGCTCGCCGAGGTGACCGGGCGGCATCTCATTCGGCTGCAGTGCTACGAGGGGCTCGACGAGGGCAAGGCGCTCTACGAGTGGAAGTACGCCAAGCAGCTGCTCTACACCCAGCTCCTCAAGGAGCGCATCGGCGAGCTGATCGCGGACGCGCCCTCACTGCCCGACGCGGTCGCACGCATCTCGGGTCAGGACGACGCGTTCTTCTCCCACCGCTTCCTCGCCCCGCGCCCCCTGCTGCAGGCGATCGAGTCGGTGGACCCGGTGGTGCTGCTGGTGGACGAGATCGACAAGGCGGAGCCGGAGTTCGAGGCGTTTCTCCTCGAGGTCCTGTCCGACTTCCAGGTCTCGGTGCCCGAGCTCGGCACGATCCGGGCCACCCAGATCCCCCTCGTCGTCCTCACCTCCAACAACGCGCGCGAGCTCTCCGACGGCCTCAAGCGGCGGTGCCTGCACCTCTTCATCGACTTCCCGCCCGCCGACGAGGAGCTGGCGATCATCCGCCTCAAGGTCCCGGAGGTCTCCGAGCGCCTGGCCCAGACCGTGGTCGCGGCGGTGCAGCGCATCCGCGGGCTCGAGCTGCGCAAGGCCCCGTCGATCTCGGAGAGCCTCGACTGGGCGCGCTCGCTCGTCATCCTCAACGCGGAGACCCTCGACCGGGACCTGGTGGAATCTACGCTCACCCTGCTCGTGAAGCACGAGAAGGACCTCGAGCGGGTCAAGGGCGCCCTCGACAAGGTGCTGGCCGACCTGGGCTAGTCCGGCCCATGAGCGGGAGCCCGTCCGGCCTCACCGAGTTTCGCGAGCTCTGGTTCCCGAGCCCGCGCATCCGGCTGCCGGAGCTGGGCCCGTCGGGCCCGGTGTTCATCGAAGGGGGGCGCTGCGTGTCGGGCGCGCTCGGCGAGTACACCAAGCTCTGGATCTCCGCGGCGGGGCGCTGGCACTTCTACTACGTGCACCCGGCGCCCCGCGACTTCTTCCTGGCCACGATGCCGGAGGCGGTGCCCCATCTCCTGCACCCCGGGGAGATGACGGTGGAGACCTTCCGCCAGGGGCTCGCCTACAAGGTCGTGCTCGGCCTGCGGTGCGCGGAGGGTCCGGTGCGGGTGCTCCACCTGGTGGGCGACGTGACCGACGTGGCGCGCGCGGTGGAGCGCGACGAGGAGGCGCCGGCCGGCCCGCTCGGGTGGAAGCTCAAGATGGCGCACCTGATCGGTCAGGGCTCCTTCCACGGCCTGATCCGCCTCGAGGACGGCCGCCTGCACCCCATCAGCCGCGACGGCGGCGAGGACGTCTTCAAGTCCTCCTGGGTCCACTTCACCCGATGAGCGCGAGAATGAGCGCGAGATAGATGGACCAGCGGATTCTGGAGTTCATCGGGGACCTGCGACGCGCCGAGATGCGCATCTCGCCGAGCGAGGCGCTGGACGCCCTCGCCGCCTCCACCGAGATCGGCCTCGAGGATCGCGAGACGTTCAAGAGCGCGCTCGCGACGACCCTGGTCAAGGAATCGCGCGACCTCGTGACCTTCAACCGCATCTTCGACCTCTACTTCCTCGACCTGCAGGCGCTCGGGGAGGGCCTCAAGAAGGCGCTCGGCCCGGAGGATCCGAAGATCCGGGAGATGCTCGACCGCCTGGCCTCCGAGGACGGCATGGAGCTCGACGAGCTCACCGAGCTCCTGATGCAGGGCGAGGGCAGCGAGATGGAGATGGCCATCCGCCAGGAGGGCCAGAGCGCCGGCCTCGAGCGGCTGATGTACTTCCTGCAGGTGGGATATTTCTCCCGCCGCATCTACGACAAGTTCGACTGGGAGGCGATCGAGCGCGACCTGAGCCGGATCATGCAGCTCCTGGAGGCCAAGGGGCTCGACCCGGGCATGCTCGCGCGCATCCGCAACTATCTCGACCAGCGCCTCGAGGCCTTCCGCCGCATGATCCGCCAGCACGTGGAGCGCGAGCTGGAGCGGCGGGCCATGCGCGCGGGAGAGAAGCTGACCCGCGAGGTCCTCACCGACAAGCCGCTGTTCGCGCTCTCCGCCGACGAGGTCGCGCAGATGAAGGCGGTGGTGGCGCGCCTGGCCCGCAAGATCAAGGACGCGCTCGCGCTGCGCCAGCGGCAGGAGGAGAAGGGACGGCTCGACACCCGGCGGACCATCCGCCAGAGCCTCCAGTACGGCGGGATCCCGATGGAGGTGCGGTTCCGGCGGCGGCACCGCGAGAAGCCCAAGCTGATCACGCTCTGCGACGTGTCGGACTCGGTGCGCAATGCCTCCCGCTTCATGCTGCAGCTCGTGTGGAGCCTGCAGGAGTGCTTCTCCCGCGTTCGCTCCTACGTCTTCGTGTCCGAGATCGCGGAGGTCACCCAGGCCTTCAACACCTACCCGGTGGACACCGCGATCGACTGGGCGCTCAAGTCCTCCTCGGTGGACTACCACTGCCGCTCCGACTTCGGGTACGCGTTCAACCGATTCGTGAAGACCGAGCTCGAGACGGTCGACCGCAAGACCACCGTGCTGATCCTGGGCGACGCGCGTAACAACTACAACGACCCGCAGGCCTGGGCCATCCGGCAGATCCGGGAGCGGGTGAAGGGCGTCATCTGGCTGAATCCCGAGGGGCAGTGGGGCTGGGGGATCGGGGACAGCGTGATGCCGCTCTACTCGCCGGCCTGCGACATCGTGAAGGAGTGCCGCACGGTGGGCCAGCTCGTCCAGGTCGTCGATCACCTGGTGCACTCCTGGTGGCGTCGCGGGCGCTGATCGCGCTCCTGCTCCTCGCCTCCTCGCTCGGTGCCGGCCCGGGCGCCGCGTCCGCCGGAGAGTGCGTGGCCCTCGAGGATTTCTCCCAAGGCCGGCTCGGTGAGTTTCCCCCGGAGTGGAAGCCGCGCAAGGAGTCGGGGCGGCCCGTCTACTCCATCCGGGAGGAAGGCGGCCGGCGGTTCCTCCGCGGCATCGCCCCGCGCATCGGCATCCAGGCCGGCCGGGAGGTGGCCTGGAACCTCGAGACCTATCCCATCCTGGCCTGGTCGTGGCGGCCGATCGAGTTTCCCACCAACTCCGACGAGCGGAAGTCCGCCACCAACGACAGCGCGGTCTCGGTCTACGCGGTCTTTCCCACCTCGGCGGTGTCGGTGAAGAGTCTCAAGTACGTCTGGAGCCGAGTGGTGCCCGCGGGCACGCATCTCACCTCGAGCGCGGGGAACACCCAGGTGCAGATCCTGCGATCCAGCGCCCAGGTCGGCCACTGGGTGGACGAGCAGGTGAACGTCCGCGAGGACTACCAGAAGTACTTCGGGGGCGGCGAGGTCCCCAAGCCGGGCGGCATCGCGGTGCTCACCGACTCCGACGACACCAAGAGCAGCGCGCAGGGCGACTACGCCGGCTTCCGCGTCTGCAAGCCTTGAGGCGCGCGGCCGGTGGCTGACGCGGCCGACCCGTTCGAGACCCTCTATGCTCGCGGGGTGACCGACGGGCTGCCCGTGATCCCGCCGACCCGCGAGCGGGTGGCCGCCGCGGTGGCCGCGACCGGCCGCGCGGCGGACGAGGTGATCGCGCTGGTGCCGCCCAACTTCGGGCGCGCGACCGTGGAGAAGATCGCGGTCAACGCGGTGATGGCGGGCTGCCGACCCGAGTACCTGCCGGTGGTGATCGCGGGCGTGGAGGCGATGTGCGACGAGGGCTTCGACCTGCACGGGGTCTCGGCCACCACCAACTTCCCGTCGCCGCTCTTCATCGTCAACGGGCCCGCGCGCCTGCGCCTCGAGATCAACTGCGGCGCCGGCCTCTTCGGCCCGGGCTGGCGCGCCAACGCCACCATCGGGCGGGCCCTGCGGCTGATCGCGGTCAACGTGGGCGGGGCGATCCCCGGGGTGGTCAGCATGTCCACCATGGCGCACCCGGGCCGCTACACCTACTGCATCGGGGAGGCCGAGGAGGAGAGCCCCTGGGAGTCGCTCGCGGTCGAGCACGGCTTCGCGCCGGGCGACAGTGTGATCGCGGCCTTCGCGGGGGAGGCGCCCCACGGCGTGTACGATCACATGAGCCGCACCGCCCCGGACCTCCTGATCACGATCGGCAAGTCCCTCGAGGTGATCTCGCACCACAAGTCCACGCACCACGGCGACACCCTCGTGGTCCTCTCTCCCGAGCACGCGCGCACTATCGCGGACTCCGGCTGGGGCAAGCCCGAGATGCGCGAGTTCCTGTGGGGCCGCCTGCGCAAGCCGGTGCGGCAGCTGATCCCGGGGGTGGACGGGGGCGAGGGACTGCCCGCGCACGTGCTCGCCAAGTTTCCGCACCCGGAGCGCGACGAGACCTTGATCGCCAAGTTCCGCGAGCCGGGCAACCTCAAGTTCGTGGTGGCCGGAGGCACCGCCGGGCGCTTCTCGGCGGTGATTCCGGGCTGGACCTTTCCCAAGAGCTCGCGCATGATCTGGAGGAAGATCCAGATGCCCGAGGAGGCCTCATGAGCGACGACGACTTTCTGGACCCGACCGACTCGGTGGCGGTGCCGCGCCGGACCGCGCGGCGGCTCGAGAGCTTCGACGGCAAGACGATCACCCTGCTCGACATCTCGAAGGCCAAGGGCAACCACCTGCTCGACCGCGTCGAGGAATTGCTCCACGAGCGATTCCAGCCGAAGGCCATCGTGCGGAAGAAGAAGCCCACCTTCGCGCGCCCGGCTCCGGAGGACCTCCGTCAGGAGATCCTGAAGAACAGCGACGCGGTGATCGAGGCCCTCGCCGACTGAGGGTCCTGCACAACGTGCAGTGTGCACGACAGCGTGTTCTTCGAGGATCAGGGGATTCCTACCGCGACGATCATCTCGACCGAGTTCAAGCGGGCGGCGCGCGCCCAGGCCGATGCGCTCGGGGCGAGCGCGTTCCAGACCATCATGGTCGCGCACCCGATCCAGCCGCTGACCCGCGACGAGGTGCGTGCCCTGGCCGATAAAGCCTTCGACGAGATCGTGGCCCGCCTGACCCACGGGTGACCCTCCTCCTGAAGCTGGTCCTGGTCCCCGGGCTCATCGCCCTGGTCACGGTGGCCGGCCGGCGCTTCGGCCCGCGCATCGGCGGCTGGCTCAATGCCCTGCCGCTGGTGGCGGGGCCGGTACTCTTCTTCCTCGCTCTCGAGCAGGGCGACGCCTTCGTGGCCCGCGCGGCGGAGGCCACCCTGGCCGGGCTCGCCGCGGTGGCCGCCTTCTCGGTGATCTACGCGTGGACCGCGGTGGCACGGGCGTGGTGGGTCTGCGTGCTGGTCGGCTGGACCGCGTTCGCGCTGCTGACCGTCGCGCTCCAGCTCGTGACCTGGACGGCGGCCGCCGGGCTCGCGCTCGCGCTGGCCGCCTTCGCGATCGCGCCGTTCACGCTCCCGCCCTTGCCCGCGGCGCCGATCCCGCCTCCCGCGCCCGCCTGGGACCTGCCCCTACGCATGGCCGCCGCAGTCGTGCTGGTGCTCGCGGTTACCGGCCTCGCCGCCTGGCTCGGCCCGCGGCTCTCCGGCGCGATCACCCCGTTTCCGATCGCCACCACGATCCTGCTCGCGTTCACCCACGCCCAGCAGGGGGCCCCCGCCGCGGTGGGCTTCCTGCGGGCGTTCCTGCCCGCGATGTGGAGCTTCGGAGTCTTCTGCTTCGTGCTCGCGGTGGGCGTGGTGCCGCTCGGGCGCGGCGCCGCGTTCCTGTTGGCCCTCGCCGTGCACCTCGCGGTGCAGGGCGTGGTGTGGATCGGCCTCGGGGCGCTGGCTAGCCGGGGAACCGCCAGGCGCGGCCCTCGGCCGGCTCGTCGGTCAGCGTGAACTGGGGCAGCGCGAAGTCGGGCGCGAGATCCTGGAAGACCACGCGAACCCGCTTGCCGATCGCCACGTTCGCCTCCGGCTCGGGCCGGAACTCCGGGGTCACCAGGTTGGCGATGACGCGCAGGGCTTCGTCGGGGGTGGGCGCGCCGCGCTGCTCGTCGAGCTCCACCAGCACCACCGCGTAGGGCGTCCACTCCTTGAAGCCGGGCTGGATCGCGTGGTGCACCACCTCGTAGGAGTAGATGTGCCCGCGGCCGCTCACCGGCTTCCACTCCCACTCGAGCGACATGCACCACGGGCAGCCGTGGCTCGGCGGGTAACGCATCAGCTTGCACTGCGTGCAGGCGCGAAGCATCAGCTGGTGGCTCGTGCGCGCGAGCTTGAAGTGCTCGCGCCACTCGGAGTCGTTCTCCGGGATCACCAGGTTCATGCCGCGGTACTCGACGGAGGCCATCGCTAGCTCCTCATGATGAGGGCGGAGCCGGTCGGCGGCATCGCCCAGCCGAGATTCATGGTGACGCGCGCGTCCTTCACCTGGCGGCACTTGCCCGGCGAGTAGTCGTAGCTGTGCTTGCCGTCCTCCCAGCCCGGGCAGTAGTCGTCCACCTGGCCGCGGAGCTGGCGCACGTTCTCGATCACCATCGAGATCCCGTGGGTGTAGCCCTCGCAGAGGTGGCTGCCCGAGGTGTTGTTGGGCCGCTTGCCCCCGAGCTCGATGATGCCGCTCGAGACGTACTGGCCGCCCTCGCCCTTCATGCAGAAGCCGTACTCCTCGAGCTGGAGCATGGTGGTGAAGGTGAACGCGTCGTAGGAGCCGGTGACGTTCACGTCGTCCGGCTTGATCCCGGCCTGCCCGAACACGATGTCCTTGGCGTGGTAGCCGGCGACTCGGGTGATCGGACCGTGCGCCCAGTGGAAGTCGGTCCGCGGCTTGTTGACCCGGCCCGCGACGCCCATGATGTAGACCGGCTTGCGGCGCAGGTCGCGCGCCCGCTCCGCGCTGGTCACGATCAGGGCGGTCGCGTTGTCGGTCTCGAGGCAGCAGTCCAGCAGGTGGAGCGGCTTGCAGATCCACCGGGAGCCGACCACGTCCGCGACGGTGACCCGGTCCTTGAGGAACGCCTTCGGATTCTGGGAGGCGTGCTTGCTGTGGGCCACCCGCACGTGGGCCACCTGTTCCGAGGTCGTGCCGTACTCGTACATGTGGCGCATGAAGGTCGGCGCGAAGTTCTGCCCGGCGCTGCGCATGCCGAAGGGCACCTGGGCCAGGTCCATGCCGCGCACCGGCTGGGCCGCGCGGGCGCCGGTGCCCCCGATCCGGAAGTCGGAGTAGCCGTTCATCGAACGGAAGATCGCCACCGTGTGGCACATGCCGGCCTCGATCGCGCCCATCGCGAGACCGACGAGGGCCTCGGTGGACGAGCCGCCCCCGAAGACGTCCATGTAGAAGTTGAGCCGGATGCCCAGGTCCGGGGCGACGAAATTGGCGAAGACGGAGTCGCCGCTCTGGTAGGACATCATGCCGTCCACCCCGTCCTTGCCGAGGCCGGCGTCGCGCATGGCGTTGCGGACCGCCTCGACCGCCATCGCGCGCGTGCTCCGGGCGGACTGCCGGCTGTACTCGGTCTCTCCGACTCCGACGATGCAGTACTTGTCCTTGAGGGATGCCATGGGATCCTCCGCGCCGGGACTTTACGCGAGCGCGGCGGGGGGCGTCAAGCGATCCAGCCGTAGAAGAGACGGGCGGTCCCCGGCCGGGCGCCGGGACTAGCGGGCATCGGGGTCGGGCTTCTCCGCGGACCGCTCCGTGTCCAGGATCGGGGGAAGGGCGCCGCTCTGCTCGGTGCTCTCGATGCGGACGATGCGGTTGAGCCGCCCGACCGCGTCGCGAATGCGCCCGCCGGCCCGCCGGCAGGTCCGGGCCCACCCGCCTTCCTCGGTCTCCGCGGCGAGCCGGTCCTCCAGGAGCTGGCTGTAGCCCATGATGATCGCGAGCGGATTGTTGATCTCGTGGGCGGCCGCCTGGGCGAGGAGGTTCACGGATCGCAGCGACGCCGCCTCTCGCCGCGCCTCCTCGGCCGCGAGCCGCTCGCCCGCGTCGCGGTAGATCACGATCTCGTAGCGCCGGCCCCGGTACGCCACCGAGCGGCGCGAGCAATCCACCGCGAGCGTCCGCCCGGCGGCGGTCATGAACGGCACGCTGAGCACCCGCGAGATCCCGGTCGCGCGCGCCTCCGGGGACGGCTCCGGCCGGGCCGCGCCGCTCGGGCCGGAGTCCGGCCAGAACTGCCGGGAGTCGCGCCCCAGCATCGCGTCGCGGGCGAAGCCGGAGAGCTCGCAGTCCGCGCGGTTGCAGTCGAGGATGCGCTGGGTATCGGCGTCCACGATGCGGACCGCGTCGGTGGCGTCGTCGAGGACGGCGCGGAAGCGCTCGCGCTCCTGGGCGAGCTGCCGGCGCTCGATGATGCTCTCCATGAGCAGCGCGAGCATGGGGAGCCCGGCCACCGTCAGCAGCAGGTAGGACGGCCACACGCGCGCGAACAGCGTCCGGCCCGGCTCGCCCAGCAGGCTGAAGCCGACGAACGTGATGAAGAACGTACCGACCGCGAGTGCGAGCGCGTGGTGGATCCGCACCCGCTCGGTGCCCCCGGCCCAGCGATGCGTCAGCCCGCCCGCGATGGCCACCGCGAGGATCACGAGCACCCCCGCCATCGCGCCGGCCCCGCCCAGGTAGACGCGGTAGACCGCCGCGGCCAGTCCCGCGATGAGCGCGGGCCCCCAGCCCTCGAAGAGGGCGATGAGCGCGATCGGGATCGCGCGCCCGTCGACGAACACGCCCTCCCGGGTCTCGATGCGGGAGATCATGAGCACCACCGTGATGGCGCCCCAGACCAGGCCCAGCGTGACGATCCAGAAGGGCCGACGGCGCGGATCGTCCGGCGCGAACCAGCCGTAGGCCAGGGAGTAGAAGAGGACCCCCGAGACGACGATGCCGGTCGCCTCGAGGAGGTGGTGATAGTCCATCAGCCCCGGCCGGCCGGCGCGCGGCCGGTGGGCCGGGGCAGCAGCTCGCGGAGGAACTTGCCGGTGTAGGACGCGCCGACCTGCGCGATCTGCTCGGGCGTGCCCTCGGCCACCAGCTCCCCGCCGGCCGAGCCGGCCTCGGGGCCGAGGTCGATCACCCAGTCCGCGGTCTTGACCACGTCCAGGTGGTGCTCGACCACGAGCACGGTGTTCCCCGCGTCCACCAGGCGGTTCAGGACGAGGAGGAGCTTGCGCACGTCGTCGAGATGGAGCCCGGTGGTGGGCTCGTCGAGGATGAACAGGTGATCGGTGGTGGGGCGCGCGGAGAGCTCGGCCGCGATCTTCAGGCGCTGGGCCTCGCCGCCCGACAGCTTCGTCGCGGGCTGGCCCAGTCGGAGGTAGCCGAGGCCGACCTCCTGGAGGACCTTGAGCCGGCGTTGCAGCACCGGCTCGGAGGCGAAGAAGTCCACGGCTTCGTCCACCGTCTGCTGCAGCACCTGGCTGATGTCCCGGTTCTTGTAGGTGACCTGGAGGACGTCCGATCGGTAGCGGCGGCCCTCGCACTCCTGGCACGTCACGTACACGTCCTCCACGAAGTACATCTCGAGCTTCTGGAAGCCGTCGCCCTCGCAGGTGTCGCATCGCCCGCCCGGCACGTTGAACGAGAAGGCTCCCGGACCCAGGCCGAGGGCCTGGGCGCGGGGGAGGCCCGCGAAGAGGCGCCGGATCTCGTCGAAGGCCTTCACGTACGTGACCGGGTTGGAGCGGGGCGTGCGCCCGATCGGCTCCTGGTCGATGAGCCGGATGCCCTTGAGGTGCTGGAGGCCTCGCAGCTCGTCGTGGGCCCCCGCGACCGCGAAGTCCACCTTGAAGTGCCGCGCCACCGCCCGGTAGAGCGTGTCGTGCACGAGCGTGGACTTCCCGGAGCCGGACACCCCGGTCACGCAGGTCAAGGTGTGCAGCGGGATCCGGACCGTGACGTCCTTCAGGTTGTTGGCGCGGGCGCCCTCGAGGACGAGGGAGCGGCGGCCGTCCCGGCGCGCGAGAGGCAGGGGGATCGTGTCGCGGCCGCTCAGGTAGCGCGCGGTCAGGGAGCGTGGGTCCTTGCGGAACTCGGCCTGGGTCCCCGCGAAGACCATGGCGCCGCCGCGCTCGCCCGAGCCGGGGCCCATCTCGATCACGTAGTCGGCCGCCTCGATCAGCGCGCGATCGTGCTCGACGATCACCACCGTGTTGCCGCCGGAGGCGAGCTCGCGGCAGAGCTCCGCCAGCCGCGCGGTGTCCCGCGCGTGCAGCCCGATGGACGGCTCGTCGAGCACGTAGAGCGTGCCGGTGAGCTGGGCGCCGAGCTGGTTGGCGAGATTGATCCGCTGCGCCTCCCCGCCGGAGAGCGTCCGCGTCTGCCGCCCGAGAGTGAGGTACCCGAGCCCCACCCGGAGCAGGAACGAGAGCTTGGCGCGCAGCATCTTGAGCACGTCGCGCGCCACCCCGGCCTCCCAGGGGGAGAGCGGCAGGCTCGCGAAGAGCGCGTCGAGATCCTCCACCGTCTGATCGCCGAGCTCGGCGATGCTGGCCCCGCCCACGCGGACCGCGAGGGCCTCGGGCCGCAGGCGCCGGCCCTGGCAGCGCGGGCACGGCGACTGGCTGCGGTAGCGCGAGAGGAAGACCCGGACATGGAGCTTGTACCGGTACGACTCCACCTCCTCGAAGAAGCCGCGGATGCCGGTGAGCCCGGCGCCGCCGTCGTAGACCCACCGCCGGTCCTCCGCGGACAGCTCCGCGTAGGGCCGGCTCACGTCCACGCCCCGCTTCTTGGCCGCCTTGAGAAGCTGCTTCTGGTACCAGCGGCCCGAGGGATGCGACCACGGCTCGACCGCGCCGTCGGCCAGGCTCTGGGTGGGATCCGGGACCACGCGGGCCTCGTCGTAGCGCAGCACGTTGCCGAAGCCCTTGCACTCGGGGCAGGCCCCGAGGGGGTGGTTGAACGAGAAGAGCAACGGCCGCGGCCGCGCCAGGGCCACCCCACAGGTCGGGCAGTGGAAGTCGCGGCTCACCGTTACGGTGCCGCCGCGCTCAGGCAGGTCCACGCTCGCCCGGCCCACGCCCTCGGCCAGCGCGGTCTCCAGCGAGTCGGTGATGCGCCGGCGGCTGTCCGGACCGATCACCACGCGATCGAGCACCACCGCCAGGCGGGCCGGGTCGAGGCCGGCGGGCACGCCGCCCGGCCGGGCGGTCACCTCCGCGAGGTCCAGCACGGTGTCGCCCGCCTTGACGCGGGCGAAGCCGCGCTGGAGCAGGGTGGCGAACAGCGCGCGCGGGTCGCGGCCCGCCTCCGCGGGCAGGGGAAAGCAGATGAGGGCCCGGGCTCCCGGGTGATCGCGCAGGAGAGTGTCGGCCACCTGGTCGGCCGAGTCGCTCCGGGCCTCCGCTCCGCAGGTGGGGCAGTGCACCCGGCCGATCTTGGCGAAGAGCAGGCGCAGGTAGTCGTGCAGCTCGGTGGCGGTGCCCACCGTGGAGCGCGCGGTGCGCACCGGGTTCTTCTGCTCGAGCGCGATGGCGGGCCGGATGTGCTCGATGCGGTCCACGTCGGGCCGATCGAGCCGCTCCAGGAACATGCGGGCGTAGGTGGACAGCGACTCGATGTAGCGCCACTGGCCTTCCGCGAAGAGCGTGTCGAACGCCAGGGAGGACTTGCCCGAGCCGGAGACCCCGGTGACCACGGTGACCCGATCGTGGGGGATGTCGACGGAGACGTTCTTCAGGTTGTTCTGCCGGGCTCCCTCGATCCGGAGCCAGACGGGCTGGGACATTCGAGCGATCCTCCTGAGATGGGAAGTTTACGCGACGGCCCCGAGGCCTTCAATAGCGCGGCGCGCGGCGGGCCGCGCGGATGCGCTTGACAGCGGCCGGGCGGGCCGGTACTCTCCTGATTGGTAATGAGAACTATTCCTAAACAGGTCCTGACCCAGAAGTCCGCGCCCCGGACGCCGGACGGCGCGGAGAGCGCGCTCCGGGCCCGCGGCCTCCGACTCACCGGGCCGCGCCGAGTGGTGCTCGACGTGGTGCGCGCCACCGAGTCGCACCCCACCGCGGAGTGGGTCCACCAGATGGTCCGCCGCCGCCTGCCCCGCGTGAGCCTGGGCACGGTGTACCGCAACCTGCGCCTGCTGGTGGCCGAGGGGCTCGTCAACGAGCTGCCCGGCCCGCACGCGCGCTTCGACGGCAACATCAGCGAGCACCACCATTTCACCTGCGTCGCCTGCGGCCGGATGAGCGACGTGCCGGCGCCGACCGGCGATCCGCACTCCCGCGCGCTCTGCGGGCGGGTGGCCGCTCAGGGCGGCTTCAGCGTCACCCACCATCGCATCGAGTTCTACGGCCGCTGTCCCGAGTGCCGGCGCCGCGCCGGGGTCCGGGCGCGGAGCCGGCGCCCCACGCCGTAGCTCGGCGGGCCCCGGCCCCCCGAGCCGCCGCCACCATCACCCGACAGGAGGATTCGCCATGGCAGGAAAGCCGCTGAAGGGCAGCAAGAGCGTGGACAACCTCAAGGACGCCTTCGCGGGCGAGTCGCAGGCCAACCGCCGCTATCTCTACTTCGCGCGCGTCGCGGACATCGAAGGGTTCCCGGACGTCGCGGGCCTCTTCAAGGACACCGCCGACGCCGAGACCGGCCACGCCTTCGGCCACCTGGACTTCCTGAAGGAAGTGGGCGATCCGGCGACCGGGGAGCCTATCGGCAAGACCGAGAAGAACCTCAAGGCCGCCGTCGCGGGTGAGACCTACGAGTACACCCAGATGTATCCGGGCATGGCCAAGACCGCGCGGGACGAGGGATACCCGGAACTCGCCGAGTGGTTCGAGACGCTCGCCAAGGCCGAGAAGTCCCACGCGGGCCGGTTCACCAAGGGGCTCAACCAGGTCGCGGGCAAGGAGCCGGCGGACGCCATCTAGTCCGCCCCCGATTCGACTCGGGCCGGGCGCCGGCTCCCACGCCGGCGCCCGGCCTCCGCACCGCTCATTCCCGCACTCGTGAGAGGACGATGACACTCGACATCCGCGTCCCGGAGTTCTGGCAACTCGACCGCGTGGACACCGAGCTGCGCCGGGTCTACGACATCTGCGCGGGCTGCCGCCGCTGCCTGCCGCTCTGCCCCTCGTTCAAGGTCATGTTCGACCGGCTGGACGTGGACGCGGTGGACGGAGACGTCGAGAAGCTCCCCGCCGCGGACGTCAAGGAAGTCGTCGATCTCTGCTACCAGTGCAAGCTCTGCTACAACCACTGTCCCTACACCCCGCCGCACCGGTGGGCGGTGGACTTCCCGCGGCTCATGCTGCGGTCGCGCTCCGCGGAGGCCCGCGCCCACGGGGTGACGCTGCAGGACCGCTTCCTCGGCAACACTGAGCTGGTCGGGCGCATCGGCAGCCTCACCGCGCCCGTCTCGAACTGGATGAACGCGGTGTGGGTGAATCGCAAGTTCATGGAGAAGGCGGTCGGCATCCACGCGAAGCGCAACCTGCCCCCCTTCCACCGCGAGACGTTCTCGCGCTGGTTCGACGGGCGGAAGCCGCGGCCCGCGGCCGCGCCCGTGCGGGACCGGGTGGCGCTCTTCACCACGTGCTCGGTGGAGTACAACGATCCCGCCACCGGCAAGGCCGCGGTGGCGGTGCTCGAGAAGAACGGGGTGGAGGTGACCCTGCCCGCCCAGCGGTGCTGCGGGATGCCCTACCTCGACGGGGGCGCGGTCACCGAGGCCAAGCGGCTCATCGCGGCCAACGTCAAGAGCCTCGCCGAGCAGGTTCGGCTGGGGCGGGAGATCGTGGTGCCGGGGCCGACGTGCTCGTACATGCTCAAGCAGGAGTATCCGTGGCTCGACGGCTCGGACGACGCCAACCTGGTCGCGGCGCGCACCCGCGATCTCTTCGAGTATCTGGCCGCGCTGCACGACAAGGGCCGCCTCGACACCGCGTTCCCGAACCCCCCGGGCACCATCGCCTACCAGCTGCCCTGTCACCTGAAGGCCCAGAACATGGGCACCCGGTCGGCCGACGTGTTGCGCCTCACCGGGGCGCCGGTGGAGGTGATCGAGCGGTGCTCGGCGGTGGACGGCACCTGGGGCATGAAGACCGAGTACTTCGAGCTGTCCATGAAGCTGGCCGGCCCCCTGTTCCGGGACGTGGAGGCGGCCAGGCCCGACCGGGTCGCCACCGACTGCCCGCTCGCGGCCCTGCAGATCCACCAGGGCACCGGGCGCACCGCGCGGCATCCCATCCAGATCCTGGCCGAGGCGTACGGGCTCGATCCGGAGGACCCGGCGTGAGCCCCGAGATCCGCCTCGCCGACGTCATCAACTTCTTCGAGTACGAGAAGGTGCGCGAGGACCGCCGGCAGCGTGTGATTGCCCTGAAGGCGAAGCGGCGTATCGAGGTCGGGCCCTACCTGTCGTTCGTCTTCGAGAACCGGGCGACCCTCCTGTTCCAGATCCAGGAGATGTGCCGCGCGGAGCGCATCATCGACGACGCGCGGGTGCAGGAGGAGATCGACGTCTACGGCGCGCTGTTGCCCCGGCCGGGCGAGCTCTCGGCCACGCTGTTCATCGAGATCGCCGACAAGGACCAGATCAAGCCGGTGCTGGACCGCTTCATGGGCATCGACACCGGCCGGCACGTGTGGATGGAGATCGCGGGCGGCCCCCGGGTTCCGGGGAGCTTCGAAGCGGGCCACTCCGACGAGGAGAAGGGAAAGCTGGCCGCGGTCCACTTCGTGCGCTTCGCGTTCTCCCCGGAGGCGATTCGCGCCTTCGGGAGCTCCACGGTGGACCTGGTGGTCGATCATCCCGCCGCGCGTGCGCGCACCCGCCTGTCCGAAGAGACCAGGGCCGAGCTGCTGACCGATCTCTGCCCCTGACGGGCGCGCGGCGCGGGCCGGGGTCTACTTCATGATCTCGAACCAGAGATAGTAGACCAGGGTCAGGATCACGCCGAACCAGAGGGTGCCCTTCACGGTGGCCAGCGGCTTGGCCGCGCCCTTGCCCGGCGTGCCCACCAGCGCGTTGATCTCGACCAGCACCATGATGGCGAGGGCCACGATCCAGAAGACCAGCCCGGACTTCCCGACCGTGAGCGTACCGAAGTGGTTGGCCGCGCCCATGAAGAAGAGCATCGGGATCGACATCACGACGTTGGTGCGGGAGGCGAGGCCGCCCCGGGCACCCGCCGCGGCCGCGGCCGGGTTGGCCGGCTTGCCCGCCGCGGTGTCGAGCGCGTTCTGGATCACGATCTTGTTCTTGGGCCAGATCAGGAACCACACGTTGGCCCACATGATCGATCCCAGGAGCCCGCCGAGCAGGATCTTCCAGGTGCCCGGGTCGTTGATGCCGCGGAGCCCCAGCCAGTAGTGGAGCAAGTAGATCCAGCCGGAGAGAAAGGTGATCATCGCGCCCCACCGGAACCACCACATCACCCGCGGCAGCAGCTTCTGCTGCGCGCCGGAGCGGACCCCCGGCTCGGTCTCGGCGAAAAAGGGGACCTGGGCGAAGTTGAGGTAGTACAGGAGCCCGATCCAGGTGATACCCGCCAGGAAGTGAATCCAGCGCAAGAGGAACAGCCAGCCTTCAGAGCTCATCAGTGCCATCGTCACCCTCCCGGGAAAGACCGCGGATCAGTCACTGCATGGAGCCCTCAGTCTAGTCAGTCGTCCTCGTCGTCATCCTCGTCCTCGTCGTCGTCCTCCTCGTCGTCGTCGAGGTCATCATCGAGATCGTCGTCGTCGAAATCGTCGTCGTCGTCGAAGTCATCGTCCTCGTCATCGAGGTCGTCGTCGTCCGCGTCGTCGTCCGCGCCCTCCTTGTCCTTGTCCTCGTCGTCCGGCGCGAGCAGCGGCGTCTGCTCGTCTTCGATCCACGGGTGATTGCCGAGGCTGGCCATTCGAAGCTCCTCCCGAGGTAAGGCCTTTGCTGGGCGGGATTATAGCAAAGGGGGTTTGGGTGTCCATTCCATTTTGGCCAATTTTCGTCACCCATCCACTTATCCCCACTCATCCACAACACGAGATTTGCACGGGCTGACGCGGTTCCGCAGCCGTCGCGATGCGGACGCGCAGCGGTGGTGCGGCGCGCGCGCACATCGCCTCCGCGATCCCTGATCGAACGGGGCGATTCGCGCGCGCTCCGGCGAGCGCCTAGCATGCGCCCGACGGTCGTATCCGTCCACGAGGAGAAACAAGGATGCCGTTGTTCGCCGTCGAGCGTGATCTGAGCCAGGTGCCCCCCGAGCACTTCCGCTCCAACCTCCCCGGCCTGGTGACCGCGTGCGCGCAGCTACAGGGGGTCGGGAAAAAAGTACGCTACATCAGCAGCGCGGTGTTCCCGGCGGAGGCACGCGGGCTCTGCCTCTTCGGCGCGGAGCAGGCCCAGTGGATCCAGGAGGCGAACGAGGCGGCCCGGCTGCCTTACTCGCGGATCTTCGCGGTGCTCGATCTCACGCCCACCGGGGTCCGACGCGACCTCTCGCGGGGCCGCTGGCCGGCGCGGGTGGAGGCGACCGTGGCGGTGGCACACAAGGGAAGCAACGGCGGACCGCCGTCCGGGACCGCCGCGCGGGTGGCCGACGAGATGACGCGGTGGTCGGACGAGGCGCACGAGCTCATGCAGGTGCTGGGCGGCTGGCTCGAGGACGCGGGACGCCTGCAGGCCGACGTGGGCGCCCTCGAGGCCGAGCGGGCCGCGCTCGCCGACGAGGTGGGGCGGCTCCGGGAGGAGAACGACGGGCTGCGCGGGGAGCGGGACGAGCTCTCCGAGGCGCTGCAAACGCTCGCGGGACAGGCGACTCGGGCCGTCGACGAGGTCCTGCACCGCATCGGCGGGCGGCGATGAGCGAGGAGGTCGCGGGGCGCCGGCGGATCCTGGTGATGGACAACGAGGAGCGAGAGCGCCAGGAGACCGCGCGCATCCTGGGCGCCGCCGGCTACGCGGTGGATACCGCGGCGACGAAGGCCGACGTGATGACCCTGCTCACCCGGCACGGCTACGACCTCGTGCTCGCCGATCTCCAGATGCCCGACCTGAACGGGCCGGCCTTCTACCAGCTGCTGAAGGAGTCCTGCCGGAGCGCCCCGCGGGTGATCTTCCGGATCAAGCGCGGGTACACGCCCCAGTACGCGAACTTTCTCATGCGGCTGGCCGCGCCCGTCCTGATGAAGCCGGCTCCCGCGGCCGACCTGTGCCAGGCGGTGGAGCGCCAGCTCCCGCAGACCCCGGCCGCCCCCCAGGCTGCGTCCTCGCTCGCGTCCTGATCCGGCCGCGGTTCCGGCACAATTCCGGGCGCGCTCGGGGCGGCGTGGTAGAATCCCTGCCTGCAACTCGCTGATCTGATTACCAAGGCGGCGTAGCTCAGGTGGCAGAGCAGGGGTCTCATAAGCCCCGTGTCGGAGGTTCGAGTCCTCCCGCCGCCACCAACTACCGCTGGCGGTTCAAGAGGCGCTCCCGCTCCTCCCACTGTTGCTGGGTCCGGCGCACGCGCCGTCGCTCCGAGACGGTGTGTACGACGCCGACCAGGACGGCGAAGACCACGACCGCGAGGGCAACGAGGGCCAGGGTCATGGGTCCGAGGGGCGCGACATGGAGTTCATGACCGCATCGTAACGCACGGGGTAAGTCACTGCCAAATAAGCGGGAGGTCGGTTGAAGTCGGTCAGGGCCTCCGCTAGACTGGTCCCCCGTGACCCAGACTGCGGCCCGCCCATTGCGCGCTCGGCCGTCCGGCAACCCAAGGGAGAGACGACATGAGTGACCACATCCTGGTGGAGCAGGACGGGCCAATCGCCACCGTCGTGTTCAACCGGCCGAAGATGCGCAACGCGATCAGCCTGGCCATGTGGTCGGAGATCGCGGCGGTGACCGACCGCCTGTCCAAGGACGACTCGGTGCGCGCCATCGTCTACCGGGGCGCGGGGACCGACGCCTTCGCCTCCGGGGCGGACATCTCCGAGTTCCAGGAGAACCGCAAGGACACCGCGACCGCGCTCAACTACAACCGGCAGACCGAGGCCGCCTACTCGTCGATCCGGGTGTGTCCCAAGCCGACGGTCGCGATGGTGTTCGGCTACTGCATGGGCGGCGCGATGGCGCTCGCGATGGCGGCGGACTTCCGCTTCGCGGCCGCGGGCTCCAAGTTCGGCATCCCGGCCGCGCGGCTCAGCATCATCTACGGGCTCGATCCGGTGCACCAGCTCGTGGACCTCGTGGGCCCCGCCTACGCCAAGGACATCCTCTACTCGGCCCGCACCGTGGAGGCGGAGGAAGCTCTCCGCATCGGCTTCATCCAGCGGCTGGTTCCCGCGGCGGAGCTCGAGGCCTATACCTACGACTACCTGAAGAAGGTCGCGGCCAACGCGCCGCTCTCGGTGCGCGGGACCAAGGCTCAAGTCCAGGCCATCTTCGAGGGCATCACCGACGCCCACCGCGAGAACCTCCGCTCGCTCGGCATCACGACGTTCGACAGCGAGGACTACAAGGAAGGCACGCGGGCGTTCCTCGAGAAGCGGGCGCCCCGGTTCCAGGGGCGGTAACCTCTGCGCGTCACCGTCCTCTCGTCGACCCCTCTCAATCCGCTGGAGGGGAGCGGGACCTTCGTCGGCATCGCGGGGCTGGCGCAAGGGCTGGCCCAGCTCGGGCACCACGTCACCCTGCGTCCGATCGGGCGCCGCACCGGGTTCCACACCCTCGACCGCTGGCTCTACAACGCGGGCGTCGTCCTGCGCCCCCCGCGCGAGACAGACCTGGTTCTGGGAGTCGATCTCGACGGCTTCATGTGGGCGCGCCGGCGCGCGCGGCCGTTCGTGGCGAGCCTCAAGGGCATCATCGCGGACGAGCTCCGCAACGAGCGGGGCTGGGTCCGGCTCCTGCTCTCGGTGCAGGCGCGCTGGGAGCGTCGCAACGTCGAGCGCGCCGACCTCGTCGTCGTCACGAGCCGCTACTCGGCGGACGTCGCCCAGCGCGAGTACGGGGTGCCGCTCGAGCGCCTCGCGGTGGTGCCGGAGCCGATCGACCTCGAAGTGTGGGACGACCAGTTCTGGCGCGCCCCGCGCCGGCCCCGCAACGGCCCGGTGGTCCTGAGCGTGGCCCGGATGTACCCGCGCAAGCGCCTCTCGGATCTCCTGCACGCCGCCGCGATCCTGCGCGCGCGGGTGCCCGGGATCCAGGTGCGCATCGTCGGCCGCGGCCCGGAATGGGAGGCCGTCTCGCGCCTCCACGCGGCCCTGGGCCTGGGTGACTCGGTCGTGCTCCTGGGTGACCTGACGCGCGAGCGGCTGGCCGAGGAGTACGTGAACGCTTCCGTGTTCTGCCTCCCCTCGGTGCAGGAGGGCTTCGGCATCGTGTTCCTGGAGGCGATGGCCGCGGAACTCCCGGTGGTGGCCTGTCGCATCGCGGCGGTGCCCGAGGTGGTGCTCGACGCGACCACCGGGCTGCTGGTGGGGCCGCGCGATCCCGGCGCGCTCGCGGAGGCGCTCGAGCGGCTGATCCACGAGCCCGCGCTGGCCCGTCGCCTGGGGCAGGAGGGGCGCCGTCGCGCCCTCGGCTTCTCCCCCCGCGCCGTCGCGGAGCGCTTCCTGAGCGCGGTACACTCCATCCAGGATCGGCTGGGCCAGCAGGCGCGAGGAGGCTGACGGGTCCATGGTGTACGCGACGCGGAAGTTCACCTTCTCGGCGGGCCACCGCTACGGGCGGCCCGAGTGGAGCGTGGAGGAGAACGCGCGGGTGTTCGGCTCGCTCACGGTGCCCCACGGCCACAACTACGCCCTCGAGGTGACGATCCGGGGCGAGATCGACCCTCGCACCGGCATGGTGATGGACCTGGGCGAGCTCAAGCGCGTGGTCGGCGAGGCGGTGGTGTCCCGCTTCGACCACGCGGATCTCAACCAGGACCCGCTCTTCCCGCCCGGGACGATTCCCACCACCGAGAACCTCGTCCGCGTGATCTGGGAGCTGCTCGGCCCGAAGCTGGGTGCCGAGCGTCTGCACCGACTGCGGCTCTGGGAGGATCCCACCTTCTACGTGGAGTACCTGGGCGGGTGAGCGCCTTCGCGGTCACCCGCGCGTATCACTTCAGCGCGGCCCACCAGCTCGCCAATCCCGCCCTCTCCGACGAGGAGAACGCCCGGATCTACGGCCAGTGCTTCCGTCAGCACGGCCACAACTACGGGCTCGAGGTGACGGTGGCCGGCGCCCTGGACCGCGCGACCGGCATGTCGGTGGATCTGGGCGTGGTGGACGCCGCGGTGAAGACGGCGGTGCTGGACCGCGTGGACCACTACGATCTCTCCGCCACCGTGCCCGCGCTCGCGGGCGTGATCACCACCGGCGAGAACCTGGCCCGCGTGTTCTACCGGTGGCTCGAGGCCGCGCTGCCCCCGGGCGTGCTCCGGCGCGTGACCCTGGTCGAGACCGCCAACAACGTGTTCGAGTACTCCGGCGAGACCCACGCCGACGAGGTGATCCCCCGATGATCGAGCGGCTCATTCACGACCTCCTGAAGGAGATCGGCGAGGACCCGGCGCGCGAGGGCCTAGAGAAGACGCCGACCCGCGTGGCCAAGGCGTGGGAGTACCTGACCTCCGGCTACAAGCAGAACGTGCACGAGATCCTCAACGAGGCGCTCTTCACCGAGGAATACGACGAGATGGTGGTGGTGAAGGACATCGACCTGTATTCCCTCTGCGAGCACCACCTCCTCCCGTTCGTCGGCAAGTGCCACATCGCCTACATGCCGTCGCGCAAGATCGTCGGGCTCTCCAAGCTGCCGCGGCTGGTCGAGATGTTCGCGCGCCGGCTGCAGGTGCAGGAGCGGCTCACGACCCAGATCGCGCAGACCCTGAACGAGGTGCTGCAGCCGCGGGGCGTGGCGGTGGTCATCGAGGCGATCCACATGTGCATGCTGATGCGGGGGGTGGAGAAGCAGAACTCCAAGGCGGTCACCTCCGCGATGCTGGGCGCCTTCCGCGAGAACGCGGAGACGCGCGCCGAGTTCATGGAGCTGATCCGGTCGCGCGGCGGGCTCATCATTTGAAGCTCGCCGGCCAGGTCGCGGTCGTCACCGGCGCCGGCCGCGGCATCGGCCGCGCGGTCGCGGTGCGCCTGGCCCGCGAGGGCGCCGCGGTGGCGCTGGCCGCCCGCTCCGCGCCCGAGCTGGAGGGGGTGGCGCGCGAGATCGCCCAGGCGGGCGGGCGCGCCGCGGTGATCCCGGTCGACGTGCGCCAGGAGGCCCTCGTGGAGGCCCTGACACGGCGGGCGCTCGCCGAGTGGGGACGGGTCGATGTGCTGGTGAACGCGGCCGGCCTCGCCACCTTCGCCCCGGTGACCGACTCGAAGCTGGACGACTGGGACCAGATGCTGGCGGTGAACCTCCGCGGCGCGGTGCTGTGTTGCCGGGCCGTCCTGCCCGCCATGATCGCCCAGCGCCGGGGCACGATCATCAACGTGGGCTCGGTGGTGACGAGTCGGGCGCTGACCGGCAGCGCCGCCTACACCGCTTCCAAGTACGGGCTGCTCGGGTTCTCCCGGGTGCTCGCCGAGGAGATGCGGGCCCACGGGGTCCGCGTCGGGGTGCTCACGGCGGGGGCCACCGACACCCCGCTCTGGGACGCCATGTCGGGAGCGCCGGCGCGGGAGCGCATGCTGCGGCCGGACCAGGTGGCGGAGGCCGCATTGCTCATGGCCTCCCTGGACCCCAACGCCACCCTGGAGGAGCTGACCCTGCTGCCCGCGGGCGGCATCTTGTAGGATTCGGTGCCCCGAGGCCTGGCGGTCCCCGGCAGGCCCCCCGGCCTTCTGCTATACTGAGGCCGCGATCTGATCCCCCGCCCAGGCGGGGAAAACCAAGGAGGCACGAATGCTTACGTTGACTGAGACGGCCGCCAAGAAGATCTCGGATCTCCGGCTCGAAGAGGGTAAGCCCGAGTGGGGTCTCCGGATCCGCGTCGTGGGCGGCGGCTGCTCCGGCATGTCGTATGAGCTCGGGTGGGACGACACCCCGGTCGAGGGCGACAATGTCGTCGAGACGAACGGCGTGAAGGTGTTCGTGGATTCCCACAGCACGCCGTATCTCCAGGGCAGCGAGATCGACTACGTGGACAACAACATGCTGGGCGCCGGGTTCGCCATCAAGAACCCGAACGTGAAGTCGTCCTGCGGCTGCGGCTCGTCGCACCAGTTCTAGTCGGCCGGTCAGGGCCCAGGCTCGCTCGATGAAGGTGCAGGTCCGGCTGTTCGCGCGCTACCGCGAGGAGGCGGGCCGCGACCACCTGGATCTCGAGCTCGCCGACGGCGGCACCGTCGAGCGCGCCTGGGAAGCGGTCACCCGCCAGTATCCGGTTCTCGTTCCGTATCGCCCCTACACGCTCTTTGCCCTCCGCAACGATTATGTCGGGGCCGATCACCCGCTCGGAGACGGCGACGAGCTCTGCCTGTTTCCCCCGGTGAGCGGCGGCGCGGCCGAGCCCGGGCCGGATTGGATCGAGGTGACCACCGAGCCCCTCTCGGAGCGCGCGGTGGCCCAGGCGGTGGAGCATCCGGGCGCGGGGGCGCTCGCGCTCTTCTCGGGCGTGGTGCGCAACCAGACGGGCGGCCGGCGGGTGAAGTTCCTCGAGTACGAGGGGCACGGCCCGATGGCGCTGGCCAAGATGCGGGAGATCGGCGCGGCCATCCGGAGCCGCTGGCCCGCGGTCACGCGGATCGCCCTCCTGCACCGCATCGGCCGCCTGGAGATCGGCGAGTCGAGCGTGATGATCGCGGTGTCCTCGCCCCATCGCGCGGTGGCCTTCGACGCGTGCCGCTTCGCCATCGACACGCTGAAGGAGACGGTGCCGATCTGGAAGAAGGAGCACTTCGAGGATGGCGAGGTCTGGGTCGGGCTGCAGTCTGGATAGCCTCGTCGTCCGCGTCCAGGAGACCATTCGCCGTCACGGGATGCTTCGTGGCGGCGAAGCCGTCTTGGTGGCGGTCTCGGGCGGCGCCGATTCGGTGGCCCTCCTCGATGTGCTCGGCGCGCTGCGGGAGCCGCTCGGCCTCACGCTGACCGTCGTCCACGTGCATCACGGCCTGCGTCCCGAGGCCGACGCGGAAGCCGACGGCGTGCGCGCTCTCTGCGCGCGTCTCGGCGCGGCGTGTCACGTCGAGCGGGTCGTGGTGCGCCGGGCGCCGCCCTGGGATGGGCTCGAGGCGGAGAGCCGGCGGGCCCGCCACGCCGCGCTCGAGCGTGTCGGCCGCGAGGTCGGGGCCGCGCGCATCGCCACCGGCCACACCGCCGACGACCAGGCGGAGACCGTCCTGATGCGCCTGCTGCAGGGCGCGGGCCCGCGCGGGCTGGGCGGGATCGCGCCGGTGCGCGGGCTCCTGATCCGCCCCTTGATCGAGACGCGGCGGGCCGCGATCGAGGAGTACCTGGGCGGGCGCGGGCTCGCCTGGGCCGAGGATCCGAGCAATCGTGACGTGCGCTTCCTCCGCAACCGCATCCGGCACGACCTGCTGCCGTTCATGGCGAAGGTCACCGGCGCCTCGGTGGTGGAGGCCCTCGGGCGCTCGGCGGCGGCGGCGCGCGCGGTGGTGGCCGACCTCGAAGAGCGGGCCCGCGCCGATCTCGGGCGCCTGGCCACGCGCGACGGCGCGGGGCTCAGCCTCGACGTTGGCGCGCTCGCGGAGCGGCCGATCGAGCTGGCCGCGGAGATGCTTCGCCAGGCCGCCGCGCTTCTCGGCGAGACACGTCCGCTGCGGGGGCCGGCCCAGCGCGCGCTCCGCCGCCTCCTCGGGGAGGCACCGCCTCGCCGCGCGGCGCGGCTGGGTCGTCTGGCGGTGGAGCGCAGCGGCCGGCGGCTGCGCGTGGGTCCGGTGGCGCTGCCCGCGCTCGTGACCCGCGCCTGGGCGGTGCCGGACGCGCTCGAGCTGCCCGAGATCGAGGCACGGCTCACCGCGCGGGTCCTCGCGCGCGATCGCGCCTACGTGGTTCCACGCGAGCCGGGCCGCGCCACCTTCGACGCCGACGCGCTCCCCCCCGCGCTCACGGTCCGGGCCCGCCGGCGCGGCGACGTCTTCTCACCGTTCGGCGCGCCCGCGCTCCGGAGGCTCAAGTCCTTCCTGATCGACGCGGGCGTGCCGCGGTGGCAGCGCGCGCGGACCCCGCTCGTCGAGGCGGGGCGCGAGATCATCTGGGTGGCGGGGATCCGTCGCGGCTCGATCGCGCCGGTGACCGCCGCCACCACGCGGGTGCTCGAGCTGGCGATCGAATCCCATCCGTCCCCGGAGTAGCCGTCCCCCGCATCGGCAGGTAAGATGTTTGGCGGAGGTCTTCCCATGACGATCCGGCGTCGGGCGCTGGCCGCTCCGCTCCTCCTGGTGATCCTGGGCGCGCTCGCGCCGCCGGCCCTGGCCCAGCAGCCGCGCGCGCCCCAGCCGCCGCGTCCGGCCGCGCCGGCACCCGATTCGCAGCGGCTCCTGCGTGCCCTCGAGGACGCGTTCGTCTCCGTCGCGGATCGGGCCACCCCCTCCGTGGTCAACGTGAGCGTCAAGGTCAAGCGGGAGGCCCGGCCGGAGGGCGGCGCGTCGCCCGAGATGGAAGAACGCTTCCGCGAGTTCTTCGGCCCCGAGCTCTTCGAGCGCTTCTTCCGCCGGCGGGCGCCACGGGAAGAGGGCCGGGCCGCGGGCTCGGGCGTCCTCGTGGATCCACGTGGCTACATCCTGACCAACAACCACGTGGTCGAGAACGCGACCGAGATCGAGGTGCGCCTCTCCGACGATCGCAAGTTCAAGGCCACGCTGGTGGGGCGCGACGGACGCACGGATCTCGCGGTGGTCAAGAT
>WNFL01379447.1_pt1 | contig 31658 bp, 30 predicted proteins | sample 5400361 | NCBI WGS metagenome assembly WNFL01 (sample SAMN13153351, study PRJNA577476) | soil metagenome | isolation source: 40 cm soil on Douglas fir-dominated hillslope | place: USA:California | collected 2013-09-17
AAGAAACACCACTGTCTTTCCTTTTAAAAATTCCAGATAACCCTTTTGGATCCACTTTTTTATTTCTCTTCCATACGGCGGATTCACAAAATTTATATTCCCCCAATCGTTTTCCAAGCCATCTACCTGTGGTTGGACTGGACACGGATCGTAGTCAAAATGAAATTCGGCATTCAGAGTTTGAAATAATAGTTTTGGTGTTTTCCAATCGGTTCTTAGGCTTGTAAATAATCCCCTGTTTACTCTTGCCATTTGTCATAGTGTTACGGATATTCTTCGGGAGAATATTTATCTACCTTATCAATTTAAGAAGACTTTTTCAACTACTATTTTTGAAAGCAAAGGAGTGGAATATTTATTTTGAAAGTAATAGAATAAGGTTATGGCTGAAGAGGGTGGGGGACAAAACAGAAAAGCCCAAGATGTAAAAAAAGCTTTTGAGACAATGAGCAGTGGAGTAACACAAGCTACTCAGAATAAGTTAACAGAATATACCTTAAGAGCCTTGCGAGGCGAGCCGGTTACAGAATTAACGCAGGGTTTACCTCCCAGTTGGACGGAGGAGATAAATAAAAGATTGTCGGCGGTAGGACAACTTTCAGATCCAGATCAAACTTGGTTGGGGTTACAAGGAAAGGTAGAGAGTGTATCAAGTTTCGATAGAAAAGCCTTCGATTATGGATGGAGAATCATTAAGGGTGCTGACAGAGAAGAGGTGTTACAGGGAATCCCTCCGACGGCACAGGGTCGAGTTGACACTTATATGAACGAGACACTGAAATTTGCGGTAGAGAAAGCTTCAGAAAACCAAAAGTAATTGACCTATTAGATACAGGTTTAGTTTCTAGCATATAACATACCTTTAAATAGGAACTTGACTGTCGTGCCGTTCTAAATTTTGTCACGACCAGTCAAGTGCTATTTGTATATTTTCGCCTGCAAGTTTTGCACATAACCCTGACCAACGTGAATGATTTTCTTCTATCATTTCAGTGCTGTTGGAAGGCGTATGGAACCTTCAACCTGATTACCGAATACATCCCAACCCGCCTGCCTGCAACGGGCAAACAACTCAACCCGACTGACATTACCAAAAAGCCGCTCAATTCTGCGGTATGCTTCTAATGGCTTTTCTGAATGACGACCACGGGGTGCAACGAGCAAACGCTGAACGCTTCTATCTTTGCGTTTCAAGCCCGCTCCACGAGTAGCAAGCAAACACTGCTCTGGATTTGCGCGGGTGTAGTAACCAAGACCGGTGAAAAAGCCTGGTGATTTGATGTTTTCCTTTACCCAATAAAAACCAACTGTTTTGAATTTAAAATCCCAAGCCTTGATAACCTCAAACGCAACATCAAGCATTGGATCAATTGCCCATATCAAAAGAACAGAGTTTTTGGCGGCAATTTTTGAAATAGGTAGCGCATTAATATCATCAAGGCTCATCACTGGATAATGATTTTTAGCCGAACGACCTTCACCTTTTTCTGAGCGGACGCGGAAATGCCAGGGTGGGTCTGCATAAATCAATTGGTAAGCTAAGTTCATATGATCCAAGATGTATTGGTCGCAATGACATATTTATGTGCAGAATTTAGTCGAAGCCCGCTATCCAAGGTCCCACACTAGCAGTCGAAAAGATAAAATTCAAGCACCATTTTCGGATGTTGTTCGGTTTATTTAATAAGGAAGTTCATGAGTCAAGTTCTTTCTGTATATCTTTGTTTTTGGAAGCGATCAACTGTTGTGTGAACATGCGACAGACATACACCCACCGTTTATGTAAGCTGACGCTATACATTCTTCGTCTCATAATAAGACGCTAAGTGTTATGAATGAGACGAAACTACCAACTCGAAATATGAAAACCTCGTTTGCTCGAAGTGATAGTACGCTTGGTTGAACTGGAAGCCCTTCAGAGTCTATAATACGTTAAGCATATGAACAAACTGTTGGGGTTATTCTACGAAAAACCATATTTAGCCTGGTATGTACGAGATGTAAAAAATATTTCCAAGGAAAGCATGTTGGAGCATATCTTCAATTATGGGAACTGGGAAGATTATCTTGAAGCTGAAGAAGCGTTGGGAATAAAAAGCACAAAAAAGATATTTAATGATCTAAAGGATAAGCCTCGAACGAACCTCCGCAAAAAAACAATTAACTACTTCGATAAATATTTCCAAAGGTATGCATGATGAGGTTTTATCCGACAAACAAAAAGACCTACTGCCGTTTATCGCATCATTTTCTGATAATTTTGGATTGATAGGAGGAACTGCTGTTGCGCTTCAGTTGGGCCATAGAACTTCAATTGATTTTGACCTTGCTACTTTTTCCCAATTGGAAACTGACAGAATTAGAGGGCAGATCGGGGATCAATACAAAGTTGATTCTGTCCTAATTGATGAAACTAATGAATACACCTTGGTCATAAGCGGAGTAAAAATTACCTTCTTAAGTTATCCTTTTAAATTCAACTTTGATGTTAGCTACAAAGAGTTTATTAAGATGCCCGACCTCATTACTCTTGCGGCAATAAAAGGATACGCTTTGGGAAGAAGAGCAAAGTGGAAGGACTATGTAGACCTCTATTTTATTTTCAGTAAATATTCATTTGATGAAGTGATAAAAAGAGCAAATACAATATTTGGAAACGAATTCAATGAGAAGCTTTTCAGGGAAGAGCTTGCATATTTTGACGACATAGACCATACAGAGGAGGTAAATTATATGGATGGCTTTGAGGTTAAGGATGAAGTCATAAAGCAAAAACTAAACGAAATCAGTCTTCAAAAATTGTAGTCTTTTCTTATTCAACGTAGAAGGCTAATTTCAGGTCAGCAATCCCTTTTAGAATTTTCCCCGTTTGCAAAATAAATTCATTCTTCGTTGGAAGACGACTGAAAACTTTTTTCGTAACTAATTCTTGTTTTGCAAAGACTTTATCAATTGTTACTTCCAACAGACCTTTTATTGCTTTCAGATCATCGCAGTCGAGTTTTGCCATAGGCACATATAAACACAATCAGTGACTCAAATCAACCTGCACATCTCTCCATCTTTTATTCTACAGACTTCCTAGAATGGACTTGACTGGCGTGCCGCTTTTTGATTATCGGCACGCCCATCAAGTGCTATTTATAAAAAGGCGTGTAAGTAATGGACGTTGCGTTTACAAACGCACTTTAATTGAAGTTTCTTGCATAGGTGAATTGGCACACCCCCAAAGCTATGCAGTCAAGGGTCTAACGATGAACGATGAGTACATCGCCCTTGACTGCGCTTTGTTGGCGTGCTGCTGAACTGGTATTGAAGCATGGCTTCAACAATAAAAAAGAAGTCAAAGCAAGAAAGGAGGTGAAAACAAAAATGGAAGTTAGTATTCAAACGCCAAAACCAAACGGACAAAGTAATGGGCACTTGCTAATAACGAGAAAGAGCCAACCCGTAAAGGCTGACTCTCCCAACAGCGCTCATATTAGCATATTTGATCCAAACAAGTACATGCTCAAATTACCAAAGACCAAGAAGATAACTTTGGAGAACGGCATGGTGAAGTGGGAGAAAACAGAAACCGATTATTTGCCAGTTGCCGCTAGAATCGCTTGGGTCAGGAAAGATCATCCGTACTGGAGCATTATCACAAAGGTAGAGAAGTGGGGTGATAAAGCCGTTGTCATGAAGGCGGTCATCAAAGATACAACGGGAGCAATTATCGCTACAGCCAGGAAAAAAGAGACCGAGATCGGATTCCCAGATTACATCGAAAAAGCCGAAACGGGAGCCATAGGACGCGCCTTAGCGATGTGCGGATATGGAACGCTTCAAGCACCAGAGTTTGACGAGCAAGATAGGCTTGCCGACGCTCCGGTAGAGAAAACCAAGACTGTGAACTAGGTCTTGCAAGTGGCTTTGTGGATACCTCTCCACGAAGCCACAAAGGAGGATTTACTAAAACATAAAATGGGATACAAGGGTTATTCGCCTAGAGCCTTTTTCAAAAGTTCAACACGCTCCTTAATTACTTCATCTGGATCTAAACCGGCTTCCGAAATTTTTGTTCTGAATGTTTGTATTGAATCTTCGAAAACGTCAGCCTCAAAATCCATACCTTTCTCAACACATCCTTGCTTTGCTACCATTGCATTCATTAATCCACTGCCCAAAGTCGTTTTAACAACGCCTTGCATTAAATTATCTCCCCCATCTTTTGGTCTTTCTGACATATTATCTGGAATAGTACATCTAGAAGTTTCAAAAATCAATACTGTTAGGTTGAGTTCGGCTAAAGCGCAAATTAAGCCTTGCGAGTGGTCTTGTAGCAATACAAGGCCACAAAGAAGGACTTACAAAATGGGATACAAAAACAAATTCACAACAACAGCAGAGAACGCAATGGAACATTTTTCAGGCTGGTCAGGCGTTAAGTGCGAAACCTGCAAAAGGGAAACGACAAAGGCGCAACTTTTGTACAGCATGAGAGTGTATGGCAAGCCATTATGCAGAACCTGTCAAAGCCTTGAAAGTTATCGCAATAATATTTAAAATTGTTATCATTCTAAATCAAGCCACTCTATTTTGAGGTTTTCCTTTGGCTAGTGCAATTAAATTGCTAACCCAAATTTGATAAAGATTTTCTAAAGCTTCTTTTGTATACCAAGCGAACCCTTTAAACCCGATTGCATTTTCTAATTTTGCAAGTGGCGTGTGAACCAAATCTTCACCCTCATAAACATAAGTATCTACTTTCCCCGACTTCAAACCTTCTGCCATAGCTTCCTCATCAACTAATTCTCTATCAACTGTGTTAATAATAAAAACACCCTTTTTCATTTTAGCTATCTGTGCTTTCCCAATCATGTTATTGTTTGCTGTTTCACTGGTCGCGTGCAGGGAGATAGCGTCAGATTGTCTCAAAAGTTCATCAAGCGAGACCATTTCCACCCCTTCCATTTTCTTTTTACTGCGACTAAATGCTATCACGTTCATCCCAATTCCCTTTGCAAGCACCGCTGTTGCACTTCCTATATTACCCAAACCAATAATACCGAGCGTCTTACCTCCTAACTCAAATCCTTGATCTAAAAAGTATTTGTCCTTACTGGTCCGTCTGTCAGAAACAAAAATTCTTTTTGAAGCGCCCAATAAAAATGCTATTGCTTGTTCTGCGACAGATTCTTTTGAATATCCAGGAACATTACTAACGGGAATTTTCCTTTTCTTACATAGATCAAGATCAATCCAACCAAAAGAGGTTGTTGAGAGGCAAATACCTTTTAAATTCGGTAAAGACTCAATAACCTTTGAAAGTTTTTCTTTTGCCTTTTCAAAACCCCCTAAAGGGTCGGGATCGCACCCAATAATTACAGCGCCTTTTGCCATCTCTAACAGTTGCTCTATTGGAAGAGCTTCACGAGTTTTTGTATACGTCACCTGACCAAGAGAAGAAAGTTGTTTTTGCTGTTCAGAAGTAAAACTAACTTTAGGATTAAAAATAACGATCTTCATAAATGCAATATAGCACCTTCTAAAGAAAAGTAAACATAGTGAGTTATGGTGTGGGGTGTATAGCGGTAACTTGCCCCGTAGTTAATCTTTATTGCCAGGGAAATGGCCCATTAAATTTTGTGCCGAACTTTTCCATATACTTGAGAAGGTCTCCTAATGCCCCATCGCCCTTGACGAATGATGTGCTTTCATACCAAAGGCGATCAATGGCATCTTGTACGATAGCCATAAATCCCCACCGTCCATCCGGTAACTGGCACCACAAATAAAATGTCTTTTTATCGGAGCTTCGCCAGATTTGGTCAGCTCCTCCTTTGTCATTCAGGCATTTTCTAATCGCCAAGGCGTCAGCTCCGTGCTTTTCAACGGCATGCGGCTGATACTGGATTTGTGGGATCGGTTTAACGGTGGCAATAGCAGGGGATTGAGCACGGAGAGCGGTTACCAGGATTAAGAGAGCGATGGTTGTCAGAAAGACAATGAAGCTTACCAGAATGTTAGGTCTGTTGGGGTTTTGTTGATGCGCTAACGTAGTCACTGTGCAAGCGCCAAGTGTTCAACCATCTCGTCTACCAGACCCTTTGCCAGATCAATAGGCGGGTGCTTCGGGTCAGCAGCCACTACACAGCGAATAACATCGTATTGTTCAAACCCTTCATTCGTAGTGGTTTGAGCCAGTTTTACGGTACATTCGTCTATGCGGCCATTAATCACGTCCCAGACTACCGCTGAGACGAGTGGAGGTAATGTTTTCATTAACTGGAAATATTGTGCCATTTCTGTCTCCATGAACGATTATACCCGTAAAGTTTGCTGGCTTGGTGAAACGTTCTGTTTCAGATATAGATACTCTCTAATTCATAAAAATTACCTGGGACTTACAAAATCGCATAAGTCGAGGATTACAACTATCGCGGAAAGTATACAGGCTACTCATTCAGGCTGGTCGGGGGTAAAGTGCCAAACTTGCAAAAGGGGAACGACCAAAGCACAACCAATTTTCTGGCTTCAGGTTATACTGCTCTTAGGCCGAGCCTCGTCCCACCCACAACTACAAAGCAAGGCCTCAAGATAGGTAGGAATTCAATTCCACAAGGAGAAAAAGTCATGGACATTCAACCCGAAAGCCAAAAGCCCGTTTATGTAGTTCGGCAATCATCACCTGAGACGGAAGGTGCCGCCACAACAGCAATGTGGCTTGAAGTCATCTTCGGCATTTTCTCGCTTTTAGGCATTGGTCATGTTTATTCAGGACGTACTGCGGTAGGAATCGCCTTGATGATTGGATGGTGGGCATACATCGTTATCGCTACTTTTATATCGTTATTAACTCTTGGTTTTGGCGCATGTTTATTTGTCCCTCTCTATCTTGCAGTGCCAATAATTTCTGGAATTCAAGCACGCACGTATACACAGAGAGTAGGCGGTAAAGGTAGTTGGCAATCCGTTGGTTTAGTAGCAGGTAGTGGTTGCTTATTAGTTATCCTTTCGATAGTTGCCTTATTTGCATTTGGTATTTTCGCTAATGTGCTTTCTCAATTCAATAGATAAAATTGAATTTGCCTACATCTGCGTCGAAGTCTATCTCCTCAAGAAATGTCGGCTCACCCTGCATTACTTTCAGGTGAATGGGCAAGACTTTTCAGGTTAATCGTTTAACAAATAATATGTTCGTCAAACCACCAAAACTATGACCATCCTTTTATAAGTGCGCGCGCGAAAAAATGCATGGTCGGCATCTCTGTGGTTTGACGAACTTACAAGATTATTACTGATGCATCGTATAGTGGTTTATTCTGGTATCGAAAACGTTTAAAGCAACAGTCTAAGCTTAGACAATTCATTCATACTCAAAAACTCGGAAGGTTCAGCTTCTTTTAGTTGATCCGCTCCTTGCTGCCTCATAGACGAAGTGCATAAAATGCAACACTTCTTCGCTCTCGTAATGCCTACATAATGTAAATTTAAATTTTGATAATAATCGCCTTTATACTTTGGAAGTATCCAACGATGTAAATTAAGATGAAATACAATATCAAATTCTAATCCCTTTGATTTATGTAAGGTTAAAAGCTGTACTTCATTATCCTTTGCCGGAACGAAAGATGAAAGAAGTGTGGGAGTAATTAAAATGCTGGTAAGATTATTTATAGCATTTTGATTTCGAGCAGTAGGAAAAAGTATCTTAGCAATATTTATAAAAAGAGCTGTAATATCAGATGTATTTTGGTCAGAAGAAATTTTTATCTCCAATTCATACAATAAATTCATGACCTGCCGCACAGATTTTTCTTGGAAATCAATGTTTAGGAATTGCTCAACTAACTCGTATTTTGTTAGATCGGTGCTAAAAGCCCAATTTAGTATTTTTCTAAAGACGGATCCCCAAAGACTTGAATCCTCATCCAAAGGGGTATTCGCTAATGGCTTGTGAGGAAGAGTCATATTTTGATGGATCAGGTTTCCCGTAATGCGATTTGTAAATAAAACTCCTACCCGATTGAGACTTGCTAAACCAAATTTTTTAGAAAAGTCAAGTATAAAACCGGATAACCATTTTGCTGTTTCAATCTCCCCACCTTTAATCCGTTTTTCAAACATTCTGATTTCACTAACGGGACGAATTTCAACAGTTTTAGACAAGAGTCTTGATGAATAATTAATGATCGAAGTGTGGCATCTATGATTTTCAATCAATGGAAATGTTTTGTAAACATCAGTTTGGGTGGCAAGATATGATAAATATTTTGAACTTTTACCTGCAAAAGCAAAAATCGATTGGTCAATATCTCCTACTGCAATACCTGTTAGCCCTAAATTTACTAACTTCATGAACAATTGATGTTGCCAATCATCACAATCTTGAAATTCATCGATAATCACATGCGAGTATCTAGCTTTTAAGTATCTTTGACAAGCAACTGAGTGTTCCAACACCAATAGTGCAAGAAATCCAATTTTTTCAAGTATTATCCACCCACCTTGAAAAACAGCACTATAAAAATCAATATTTTTTGAGTCATCTTTTTGGGAGTCATAGGTACTAAATTTGTTTACATCTACCTCACTAAACTCTATGACAGACAATTCCTGAGCAGGTTTTCCTAAAACCCTATCACCGAAAGGCATGATTATTTCGGCAAGAAAAAACTTGTCTATTGTTCCAAAAAAAGAGTTTTTACGTTCAACACCTGTTGAGAGACTACGATGCTCCAACTCGTCACTAGCTTTATTTGTATATGAGATAGCAATTACTCCTCTATAGTAAGGGAGATCAACTAGAATCTTGCGTATCTTATAAGCTAGTGTCAGAGTTTTGCCCGTACCTGGCTTGGCAATCACAACACAATTGCCGTTAAAATCAATTATTTTTACCTGGTCTGGAGTAGGTGGGTGTTCCATAAAGATGTTTTATTAATTCCTGACATTTCTTTAGTGGCATAGAGATAACAGATTCACGCAATTTGTCGAGATTTTCAGAATTATGTTGCAAAAACTCAAACATGAAAGTTGCTTTTCTTTTTTGCATTTCACCAACAATAATTTCTCCATCGTCAATGCCAAAATACTCTTTCGTAATTTCTGGTAATTGACTGTATAAATCATTTTCCAAATCACGGCCAGCCATAAAAATGCCAAATGTTTCAAGTAATTCCGTTATTTGTTTAGCGTGAGCCAAACTTTTTGGAGGAGGAATAGGAGTATCAAAAACTAAAGGACTTGCATCCGCCAATAGAATTTCTAATTTTTCATTCTTTGGACAAAAAGATCTATAAATTTCAATTGCTCTTTGGATACCAGCAAAACGATATTTTTCTTGTTTTGGTATTTTGAATATGTCATTATCTGTTCTTACTACAAATGGTATGTGTAACGATGTTAGTAAACTCGCATAAGGATTGAAGCCGATCCCATCAACCATCAGGATGCTAATATTTAACCTGTCAATATCAATTTCTATTGCCTTTGCTAATGCCTTGTAAAATAGTTGTTCTGATGGACCTTCAACCAATAACACAACGTCTGCAAAGAATGTTTCAGCAGCAATAGCATTTAGTCTGTATCCAAAATCAATAAAAGCAGCTTCAGAAAATGGATTAACTCCATTTCCAGCAGCTTGCGTTTCTTTCCCGTTTAAATACAATCTTATAATTGACGAGGGGGGCACCTCACAAGCGATCTGCGGAGAGTGCGTAGTTATAATAACTTGCCCTTCTAGCTTTTCTGATAAATATTGGGCAAGCTTTCTTTGTTGATGTGGGTGTAGATGTGCTTCGGGTTCTTCAATACAAAATAGATTTACCTCTAGCGGTTCCTTGGTTTTGTCGCGATTTATTTGATTACGAGTTGACCAAAGTGCAAGATGAATTTGGTTATTTCTTCCATCTCCGCCAACAACTACGGTTTTCCCTTCTATCTGTGACGATAGCTGCAATTGTTCAACAAAATCCGAAGGTACAGATGATCCAACGTCAAAGATGATTTGTTGACTTTGATTATGGTAAGAAAGCTCTCCAAGTTGTGAATTAATCCCTTCCATAGCCTTGTGAACGTATGTCAATCTCTCTACATTATTCCCTACCTCTTCCAAGTTTTTTTCTATAGTCTGTAAGGTTGCATTATCGGCAACCATTTCTTCTTCACTTCTTATTTCTCTTGCGTCTTGCAACAATCGTCTTCGTTCTTGACGAATATACTCGAGTAGATCTCTTTTGCTGCCAATAAATTTAAGATTAAGTGTTTTTAGATAGAAACGGCTATCTATTTCCGTCAAATTATTTTTATCTCTTCCTGCAAACAATTTATATTCGATCTTTTTGAAAGCTGGTAGTCGAGTAGCTTTGTAGGTCAAAACAAGTTGACCGGTATCACTAATATGTTGTTTCAGTTTAGCCAAAACACATTCTTCCACTACTTCATCAAATTCAATTTGTATTTCAAATGAATCTGTCTGCTCATGGGCATAAAAATCGGTCTCTTTTGGTTCAATAGCAACATCTGACAAACTTCTGTCTAGCAACATACGCAGAGCATACAGTAAATTTGTTTTGCCAATATCATTACTACCAATGACAACTGATTTTTCGGCAAAATAAATTGTCGTATCTTTGAAGTTACGAAAACCTTTCAGGTAAACGGTTTTAATTTTCATGATGACTCCAATTGATTGTCGTATATAAGTATCTCATGTATTCACAAAAATTCATGGAACTTATTTTGCATACGCACAAGACCTCCAAATCTCATGTATTATAACGTCGTCCTGATGCTATCACTCTTGATGTAGTCTATAAAGCTAAGCTAAAACGTGGTTTGACGAACTAAATCCGAAATGCTAGGATGAATATATGGGGGAAATGACGCTACAAAAAGCACTTGATGAGTACAAAAACATTTACATGCCTTATAGAAACTTTGCCGAGCGAACAAGGGTAGAGTATCTGAATGATCTTGAAGATTTGACTGCGTTTGTAGCAAAGGCGGGGATATATCATGTAAAGGATTTAGGGCTTCCAATTATCGAACGGTATGTTGCACATCTTGAACAAAAGGAGTTTGCCGCCTCGACAAGAAAACGGAAGGTCGTGGTGATCCGTTCATTTCTCTCGTTTTTATACCAGGATGGACACATTACTACAAATATCGCAAAGAAAGTAATTCTGCCTTTTACCGAAAACTCTGTGCCACATATTCTTACACAAACTGAATGCGATCAACTCCGAAACGCTTGTGCCAACAGTGTAAGGGACAGAGCAATTATTGAATTATTGCTGCAAACCGGAATCAAACTTTCAGAAATTACACATCTAACCCTAAACGATGTTCAGCTTGCCAATCCTAATGAAACACAAGCCAGAAAATTTGGATTTGTACGGATAGGTGGTAAAGGAAAAGGCGAGAGAGTAATTCCTTTGAATACTAAGGCGAGTCTTGCTCTTAGTAATTATTTAGACATAAAAGAAGATGTCGAAAATAGCATTCTTTTTTTAAATAGATTTGGTGAACCATTAGGTGATAGGGGAATACAGAAAATGCTCAGAAAGTACTTAAAAGAGGCTGGGATTGAGGGTGCTAGTATCCATACACTAAGGCATACATTTGGCGTACAACACCTTGCCAAGGGAACAAGCCTAAAAACAATTCAAGATGTTATGGGGTTAAAAGACGCTCGCTCAACATCAGTATATCAATCATTGGCAAAAGAAAGTATTGCTAGGGAAATGCAGGAAAACTCGTTATAAACTCATTATAAGCTGGGTATGAAACGACAGACGATTACCCGATGTAGTAGAATCCTTGCATACCCTGTTCAAAAGTAACTAGGGAGATAAACTATGGCATTCAACGAAAACACGAGAGTCAAATTACCTGCGATTCTTCATCTTTGTAGACTCGGATATACTTATTTGCCTTTGAGTAGTGCCAAGTGGGACAAAACCTCAAACATTTTTACTGACATTCTCACTGCCAGCCTTAGAAAACTAAACAAAGACATTGATCAGGCAGAGATTGATAAAACACTGGATAAACTATCTTTAGCCCTGGATAACGATGACCTGGGCCAAGCATTTTACGAAATGATCACGGCGACTTCCGGCGTCAAGATCATCGACTTTGCTGATTTTGATAACAACAGTTTTCATGTAGTGACCGAACTACCTTGCAAGAATGGAGAAGAAGAATTCAGACCTGATGTCACATTACTTATAAACGGCTTGCCGTTAGTATTCATTGAAGTTAAGAAACCCAACAACAAAGAGGGAATATTAGCAGAGAGAGATCGTATTAATGTTCGGTTCAGCAACAAAAAGTTCAAGCGGTTCATAAACATCACCCAGCTTCTTATGTTTACAAACAATATGGAATACGACACAGAATCAATCGTGCCTATTCAAGGAGCGTTTTACTCAACCACCTCATACCAAGGCGCTAATTTCAACTGTTTCAGAGAAGAAGAAGCTCTTGATCCCGCCGTTCTTTTGCAGCCTGAAAACGATGAAACTGAAAACATTGTTCTTAAAGATACTAATCTATCAGCGATAAAATACTCGCCTGAGTTTATTTCTAATAAAGACATAAATTCGCCAACCAATCGCTTGCTTACTTCACTCTTTAGTAAGGGCAGATTGGCTATGCATTTAAAATACGGTATAGCTTACGTTCTTTCAGAAAATGGTATTGAAAAACATATCATGAGGTATCCTCAATTTTTTGCTACGAAAGCTATCGAAACCAAGTTAGAAAATGGGGAGAGAAAAGGAATCATCTGGCACACCCAGGGAAGCGGCAAAACTGCTTTAGCTTTTTATAATGTCCATTATTTGACAGATTATTTCGATAAGAAGGGCATTATTCCAAAGTTCTATTTTATAGTGGATCGAATTGACCTCATGATCCAAGCTGAAAGGGAGTTTAAAAGCAGGGGATTAGTTGTTCACACAGTCAACTCGAAAGAAGAATTGCTGAAAGACTTCCAAACACAAAAGGTGATCCATAATCTTTCTGGCAAAAGAGAAATCACGGTTGTAAATATCCAAAAGTTCAAAGAAGAATCGAACGTTCTTCAATCTAAAGATTATGACATAGATGTACAGCGAATTTACTTTTTGGATGAAGTACATAGAAGCTATGATCCTAAAGGTAGCTTTTTAGCAAACCTTTACAACTCAGATCGCAATGCTATTTTGATTGGGCTAACAGGGACCCCACTCATAAGCACTGACCGCCGATCAAGAGATGTCTTTGGTAATTACTTCCATAAATATTATTACAATTCTTCGATTGCCGATGGTTATACCCTAAAGCTCATTCGTGAAGGAATCGAAACAAATTATAGAATGCAGCTTAATGAAGCTCTAAAAGAAGTGGAAATTCTGAAGGGTGAAGTTAGCAAAAGACTTATATATTCCCATGAGAAATTTGTCGAACCGATGCTTGATTATATTGTCGAAGATTTTTCTAAAAGTCGAATTCGGTTTGGCGACAAGACGGTTGGCGCTATGGTTGTCTGTGATAGTTCAGATCAAGCCAAAAAGATGTTTGAAATATTTGAATCAAAGTATATGAACCAGGTTGAAAAAGGAAAGGCTAATTTCAGTGCAGCCCTTATTCTTCATGACATTGGCGATAAGGAGTTTAGAAAAGAACAGGTTGAACAATTCAAAGAAGGCAAAATCGATTTTCTGTTTGTATACAATATGCTCCTTACTGGTTTTGACTCGAAGAGGCTTAAAAAGCTCTATATCGGAAGAGTAATTAAAGACCACAATCTTTTGCAAACACTTACTAGGGTAAACCGTCCATACAAAAGTTTTAGATATGGTTATGTTGTAGACTTTGCAGATATACGTAAGGAGTTTGATGCAACAAATAAAGCCTACTTCGATGAGTTACAAGAAGAGCTAGGCGATGAAGCCCAGAATTATTCCAGCTTATTCAAAACAAATGAGGAAATAGAACAAGAGATTCAGGAAATCAAAGAAAAACTTTTCTATTATGACCTTGAGAATTCCGAAAAGTTTTCCCAGCAGATCACGCAGATAAAAGATCGCAAAACCGTGATTGAAGTCAAGAAAGTCTTGGAGAGCGCCAAGGATCTTTACAATGTTATACGTCTGTCTGGACAGGTAGAATTCTTAGACAAGGTAGATTTCAAGAAACTAAATGAACTCTACGCAGAAACCTCTAGGCACCTGGATTTATTGAACTTGAAAGAGTCCCTTGAGAATAGCACTGAAACAAATAATTTGCTCAATAGTGCCCTGGAAAACGTGCTTTTTATGTTCCGCAAGGTCTCAGAAAATGAACTTGTAATAGCAGATCAACTAAGAGACATGCTTCGAAAGACACGCGAAGCACTGTTGGCAAATATCGATCAAAAAGACCCTGAATATATATTACTTTACGATGAACTTAGAAGGCTGTTTGCGAAAAAGAATCTTGACGAAATTACCCAGGAAGACATGAAGAAAAACATCGGTCAACTGAAGCAAATTTATGAAAAAATTACCGAGTTAAATCGAAAAAATAATTTACTGAAATCCAAGTACAATAATGACCCCAAATATGTACGTATCCATAAACGAATTAGAGAAAACAAGTCAATTTCAATTCTCGAAAGCAAGATCGGTACAGCATTAAACACGATTAAGAAAGAAGTTGACGACAAGGTATTGCTTAACACAAACGTCCTCAATAATGAAGGTTATTTTGATGGACTAATGATGCAAACGCTTATGAATAATTTTGATAAGTTAAACATCAGTATTGAGCCAACGTCGGCTAGATTTGTAAATAATTGTGTTGTTCGAGAATATGTTGACGAATTTAACGGAGTACAAATATGACAACCCAAGAATTTACCAAACAAACAAGAACATTGATTGATAATCTGAAGGGAGTATGTGCAAACTATGGACTTGGAAACGATGGTAATGAATTTAAGATTATCACTCAGGTTTTTCTATATAAGTTTCTAAATGATAAATTCGGTTATGAGATCAAACAAATTGATCCAAAGTTAAACGATTCGACTCATTGGGAAAAGGCAATTTCGGAGTATTCAGAACAAAAATATGAAATGCTCCTTCTCAAGATGAGTCCTGATAGTGCCAAACTGAAAAGAGAACATTACATTTCCTATCTTCACAACAAGCAAAACAAAGAAGAATTTGCCAAACTATTTGACGATACCCTGCGGGATATTTCTATTTTTAATAACGATATTTTTTCTGTAAAAACGGGGTCTGGGGCTAAGATTGTTCTGTTCGATGAACTTAGCCACTTCATAGTAGACAGTTCACAACGAGATAACTTCTGCAAAGCCCTAATAAACCAACTGGTTAGCTTTAGCTTCGAGCAAATGTTTACTCAGAAATTTGACTTCTTCTCTACTGTTTTTGAGTATCTGATCAAGGACTACAACAAGGATGGTGGTGGAAAATACGCTGAGTATTACACCCCTCATGCTGTAGCAAAAATCATGGCATCTATATTAGTTGACGGACCTGTCAAGAATGTTACCGTTTATGACCCAGCAGCGGGTTCGGGTTCTCTTCTAATGAGTCTTGCACATGCCATAGGTGAAAACCGTTGTACGATTTACTCTCAAGACATTTCACAAAAATCATCGGGTATGCTTCGGTTGAATCTTATTTTGAATAATCTCGTTCACTCGATCCAAAATATTATTCAAGGAAATACACTAGTTAATCCGTTTCATAGAGTTGGTGATAAGTTAATGAAGTTTGATTATGTGGTATCAAACCCACCATTCAAATTGGACTTCAGCGATTTTCACAACGACCTAGATACTAAGCAGAACCACGACCGCTTTTTTGCAGGCATTCCTAATATCTCCAACCAGAAAGACAAGATGGCAATCTATCTCGTCTTCCTACAGCACATCATCTATTCGCTGGCGCCCAAGGGCAAAGCCGCCGTGGTCGTGCCAACAGGCTTCCTCACCGCCCAAAGCGGCATCGAAAGGAAGATCCGCGAGAAACTGGTGGAAGGCAAAATGCTGCGCGGCGTGGTTTCGATGCCCAGCAATATCTTCGCCACAACAGGCACGAATGTTTCGATTTTGTTTTTGGATAAAGCCAACACCCAGGGCGATATCCTGCTAATGGACGCCTCCAAACTCGGCGAGACGATCAAGGAAGGCAAGAATCAAAAGACCGTTCTTTCTGCGGAGGAAGAACAGCGCATCATTTCGACCTTCAAGTTGAATCAGTCATCCGATGATTTTGCGGAAGCTGTCAGTTACGAGCAGATCAAAGACAAGAACTACTCCTTTAGCGCGGGTCAGTATTTTGACGTGAAGATCGAATACACAGACATCACTCCCAAACAGTTCACCGCAAAAATGGACGGTTTCAAAAATAATCTCGATTCGCTCTTTCAAGAATCAAAAGAGTTGGAAAAGGAAATCAAGAAACAATTGGGCGGGTTGAAGTATGAGTAATAAAGTATCTACAAAAAGACTTGGGGATATTGTTAACTTCAAAAGAGGTTACGATCTACCATCTTACAATCGTAGAGACGGGCAATATCCTATCCTTAGTTCTTCTGGAATATCTGGTTATCACTCGGAATATAAAGTTGAAGGAGAAGGATTAGTTACAGGTAGATATGGTACTTTAGGCGAAGTGTATTACATCAACGGAAAATATTGGCCACACAATACGGCGCTGTATGTTACCGACTTCAAAGGAAACTATCCCAAGTATGTTTATTATCTAATGAAGTGTTTGGGAAATTTGAAGACTTCTGACAAAAGCACAGTTCCAGGTATTAACAGAAATGACTTACATGAGATAGTTATTCCATATATCGAACCTAAATTTCAGCAAAAAATCGCTGCCGTCCTCTCCACCCTAGATGCAAAAATCGAACTCAACCAGCGCATCAACGCCGAGTTAGAGTCCATGGCAAAAACACTCTATGATTATTGGTTTGTCCAGTTTGATTTCCCCAATGAAAAAGGCATGCCCTACAAATCCGCTGGCGGGAAGATGGTCTGGAATGAAGAGCTGAAGAGAGAGATTCCGCTTGAGTGGGAGGTAAAAAGTTTAGGAAGTATCGAAAATAATATAGTTACTGGCAAAACGCCACCCACTAACAATCCTGAATTTTATGATGGCAACGTTCCCTTTATTACTATTGGAGATATAAGAGGGAATATGCATGTTATTAATACTGAATTGAAGTTAAGCCAAGCAGGCGCTGATTTCCAGAAAAATAAATATATCCCCAAAGGTTCGATATGCGTAACTTGCATTGCATCACCCGGCTTAATAGGATTTACAACTCAAGACTCACAAACAAATCAACAAATAAATTCCATTGTGGTTCAAAAAGAAGAAAACAGAACTTATCTATATTTTGCTTTGAATGATTATTTCAAGTTTTCCAAAGGGGCTAAAACTGGAAATACATTTTCAAATATGAATAAAGGTGATTTTGAATCAATCAATCTAGTTTATCCACTCGAAGAATTCCTATTAAGTTTTGACAAGCATACAAAATCATCTATTGAACAAATTCTTACTCTTTTAAAAGAAACCCAAACGCTGACGGAACTACGCGATTGGCTGCTGCCGATGCTAATGAATGGTCAGGTTAATGTGGAAGATAAGGAAGATGTTTCAGAGCGCACAGCTTTGCTTGCTCTTGATGGTTCAAACTTTCTAGTTTCTTTATAGTAGGTATAGGAGAAATAACCAAATCTCGAACTAATAATTTGGTCTACATCTTTGTCCGATAAAACCCTGTTGAGGAGCAGAAGTGGATAAAAGTTAGAATTAAGGCAGAGCCTGAAAGAGGGACTACACAACCTTCACCTAAGACTCCCAAGTTGAGCAGGATTTTATTTAAGTTTTAGGCCTTCTCCCCGTAATAATTGCAGAATAGTTATACATGGGATTTTATATGCCTTGCAAACATCGGGTATCTTAACTTTGTGAGGGCCGCCGCTGGGTTTTTCTTCTGTTACCACTGCTCCAGATATCACAACAGCGGCAGCAATAATAAACGGGTCGGCACCCGATTTTCTCTTCTTAAGGTCAATTAAGTTATCATGGGTACTGAGAATTTTGGACGCTTGTGTTTGAATTTCACCATCTAAAGGTAAAAAGATCTCTTTGTGTTGTTTTGCCCATTTGTATAGGAAATCGTCTTGAGTCTTCAATTCTTCCATAACATCTTCAACAGATCCTAGGATTCCGTCACTTGCAAGTTTATCCATCAAATCCCAAACACCGGGAAAAACATCCGTGGGATAGACCCTTTGAAGGGCAGTAAATGAGCAGGTGTCTACAACATATTTAGGAGAATTCGTGCTCATGGTTATAGTGGTACCCCCCCTACAATTTGAACGACTTGGTCGAGATGCTTCAAACGTATTCCTAAATAATCAGCAACATCAGTAGATGTTATCCGCTCCGAATTAAAAGCATCCAGAACAGCTCGAACATAGGGTTTACCTGAGGCACTGACCACATTTATTGGAGGCGTTACAAACCCTTTTTTCTTAGGTAAAGACTTGATCTCCTCTTGATATTTCTGTCGCTTGGCTTCATAGAATTGTGACGTGGTCAGACCTAACATAAGCAGCCTTCTAACAACAGTTTCTCGGCTTGCGCAGAAAACTTTTGACAGTGTCTCTATATCTTCTTCTATCCACTCCGAAGAACCACTATGGTTTAGGACGACAGGTTCCCTGAGCAAAATTTCTTCTGGTATTAAAGTAGCGCCCGCTACATGGTTGCAGAAGACCTCAAACTTCAGGTCTTCTGGCGGGGTTTCACCATTGGCAGTGAGGTCACACAGCCCGCCGGACTTCAACATAATATGTGTGAGTTCATGTATTAATGTGAAACTGCGGGCTGCGTAGCTATCCTTTCGGTTAACAACAACGACTGGCAACACAGATTCACTAATTGAGTAACCGCGTACTTCGCGTACAGGGACACTTGTTGTTTGAAATACCAAAACCCCAACAGCTTCTATTGACTCCCTAATGAAGTTGAATCCAATACGAGAATCTAGCCATTCTCTTTGTTTTTCGTATTTGATCCCTAACAGATTGCGGATTTCTATAGCGGTTTTTTCCGGGTCGGATGTCAGTTCAGTTGAAGCATCAAACTCTACTGGTACTTCACCCTGTTCCTCATAGAGATCGAGAACAATCTGGCGTCGTTCCCAAGCTGTGCGTATATCAAGAGCTAACTCGGGCGACAAGCCAATTAAAGTAGTTCCAGCGTGCCGCCTGTAGTCATTTGGCAATTGAATCGTGGATTTAGGAGGAGATGGGAGATAAAAAGCCGCAAAGGTTTGGTTATAAGCTTTAGCCAGCTTCCGAAGTTGCTTAACAGTGGGAAGTGCGTCTCCAGATTCCCAAGCTTCAACTTTTTCTTTTTTCACACTGAGCTTTCGAGCTACTGCTTCTACACTCATTTGTGCAGTAACCCGTCCCCAAATGAGCATTTGAGGTGTAACTAAAGCTAGCTGGCTTCTGCTGTTACCCATACTTCTAAGTATACTCATTTATTGACCCAGCGCCCGCGACAAATTGCCACCTGATTCTTGAAAATTAGAACTTTATTAGTAACCCTCTTATACAAAAAAACTAATTTTGGTGACGATACGATTTAAACCTGTTTCTGAGTCGCAAAAGGAGAATGTTCCAATGAATCTTAGATTTATCGCCTCGCAAAATGCCCTATAACACTCTCGTTTTCAAACAACCAACTTTTTCCAGAAAGAAAATTAGATACCCTATAGCTTACTAAATAGCTTCATTTGGTAAGAGTAGGACTATGCTGAGATCATAATTAGTCGCAAAGTGAACATTGTGCGACTTAAGTTGTGTTTACGTCAGTTATTATCACCTCCCTAAAAATACCCATAATACAACACTCCTTGTGGCAAGATAAATCCAACCAGTCGGATGCACGCTGCACGCTGTGTTACCCACAAGTGGGCAGGCTTGGATTCCGCTGGGAGTGGTAAAAACTTAAAGCCAGAAAAAATGCTTGTAAAACGCGCAGAATTCCACTTGTCGGTTGCACGCTGTGTTGGCTGGCGTTATTTCAGACCCGACAAATATATTAATTCTTGAACCACGATTCTCAAGTCGCCAATAATTTTATCAATATCTGGCTTGTGAGCGTTATACCTTCTGCTATGAGCGGATAGATCTCCAATACTTTTGAGTCTTGGCAAAGCTGTTTTTGTATTTCTGCCAAGATTCCAAGCTGTTTCTTTTATCATATTGTCAATTTGGTCACTCAAAAAATAAAAATCTCCGCTAGAGTTTTTTATCTTATGGGCGATGTCATACTTTTCATAAGTTTCTATAATTAATGTTTCTACAAGACGCCGAATCATCACTGCACAGCTATCAAACCAGCCGCGTTCATAACACCCATTTATTTGGTTTGTAACTTTTTCGATATAGCCTCTTGTGCCACGAATTAACGAAAAAGAAATTACCTGCTCGCTCTCCGGCTTCAGCCCTTCATCTGGCGGCGCTCCTATTTTCGGCACTTCGCCTTGTATTGACTTTGTGATAATGCGAGATGTGCTAAATCATTCATTGTCTGGGTTCATCAACTTGCCAAGATGCTTTGCCATGCTTGCAAATATTTGGTCAATTTGAGTGTTTGAGGAGTCTGCTGCAATGTGAATTTGAATGTCAATATGAAGTGATGGAACAGGTTTCGACATTGAGACTGTTTTCTGAGCATGTGCAGGAGTACTCTCAACTGGAGCTGGCACACTTTCAATTATGTTCTTTTGTGCCTTTGCAATAGATACAACTTTTTTAGGTTTATTTGCGTTTTGATTTGGCTTCGCTGGAATAGGCGCAACTTCTTGCCCTACTTTTGGATCTGCTTCACATAAAAGCAAATATAGTGACGCCATTTTACCTGCGGCGTTTTCGCCTGCACCAGTTCTATTAGCAATCCAGCGTTCAACCGCCTCACGATTGGGCGACGGTGGCGCAAGGGCATGTATAAGTTCCGAAGGATATATTTCTTGTCGAATCTCATCGCAGACAGAAGCATACTGCTCGTCATCACGCCATCGTTTAGCCCTTTCAAATGGCTTTCCATCTTGGTCAATGATTTTCATGGCTCTTAGGGCTGGCAGTACATTGGCTTTGGCAGAATCTTCGCCCATGCCTAAAGCGGCGGCTAAATATCCTTGCGTGACATTAGGCGGAATACTCTGCTTAAACTTGTTACGCAATCCCCACCATTGTCTCGTGGGAATTGTTGGGTATGTTTCTTTCTCAGCCATAACAAAAACCTCCTATTTATTGTTGAGTTATTCGGATTTAGCAAGCCATCTCATTATTAGACACCCGCTGGGCCACTAATATCCAGACTATTTAGGGTCGATTTCTCGCTGAGAGATTGGTGGCGTCGCCTATTCACGAGTTATTACGGTCTTGTGGTTTAATGTAAAATAATAGTTAGTTGTATGATTATATCCTTTCGTTGGGAGTGGCTAAATTGGTGAGTAAACAAAAAGTAGAGATTATGACACCCGATAGATGGGTAGACTTAGGTTTACCCTTTCATAACTTCAGGGAGTTTTTGATCTTTGGCGACAAATTTTATTGAAACCGAGTTAACACAGTGTCTTGTATTTTTGTCAGTTAGTTGTTCACCCTCAAAAACATGTCCTAAATGTGCACCACAGTTTGTACACTCAATTTCAGTTCTTATTCCGTCTGCATCGGTCAATCTTTTAACTGCATCGGGAAAATTTTCATCAAATGCGGGCCAGCCGCAGTGTGCATCAAATTTGGATTTGGAGGAAAATAATGGAGCATTGCAGCGCCTACAAATAAAGGTCCCATCTACAAAAAAGTCGTCATATTCCCCAGTGAACGGCATTTCTGTCCCTTTATCCTCAATCACTCTTTTTTCTTCTTGGGTTAACTCGTTGTATTTCGGCATTTGAATGTTAATTGTACCATTCACATTATCGACTTTTTCACTCACCAATTTAGCCACTCCCCTTTCGTTTTGTCAGTTGACAGTAATCACCATCTAGCTGTTGACATTCAATCCCCTATTAACTATCCTGAATTAATTAGAAAGTGAGACGAAAAACCCAATTTTGGCTTTCGTCGGTACTTACCATGATTATCGCAATAGCTTCACAAAAAGGTGGTGTTGGAAAAACCAGTACGGCAATTTCGCTTGCCGCCGGACTAGCCCGTAAAGGAAAGAAAACTCTTCTGATTGATATTGACTCTCAGGCTAATTCCTCAAAGGTGCTTTTGCCGAACTATACCAATGTGCCTGTAGAAAAGACAATTCATAAAGCTATCATTGATCGCGAACCTCTCATCGTCCATAAAACGGATATTCCAAACTTATCAATTATCCCCTCTCATATCCTTTTATCAAATACCGATATAACATTGACATCAGCCTATGATCACAGAGAAGCAAGGCTGAAAAATCCGCTCGATAAAATTGCTAATGATTACGACTACATAGTTATTGATTGCCCGCCTACCCTATCGTGGTTAACTATCAACGCTCTAACAGCAGCAGACCGGGTAATTATTACTGTTTCACCTGGGTATTTTGAGCTTGATTCCATAGTTCAGTTCAGCAAGACCATCAAAGAGGTCAGAGATTATTTCAATCCAACCTTGGATTTGATGGGCATTTTGTTTACCATGTCAGAACCCACCATCAATACAGCAACTTCCCTTCAAATACTCAGACAAACCTATACAACCAATGTTTTAAATACCATCATTCCTAAAAATACTGACATCAGTAAGGCCCATTACAACAAGCAAGATATATTTGCTTTTAACCCTAAATCAAAAGCGGCACTTGCCTACAATAAACTCATACATGAACTTTTTGATCTATGAAGAAACAATTGAACAAGGATAAGTTATTAAAATGAATCAAGAAACTATAAATTTTGTTGCGGAACTGAAGAAGCGACCGGATATGCTCGGAATAATCCTTTTCGGCTCCTGGGCTAGGGGTAATAATCGCCTTGATAGTGATGTTGATTTGGTTGTAATTTTAGAAGAAGGATTTCGAAGAACAGTTGAATATAGAAATGGACAAGCCTTTGAAATTATCTATATTACCGAAAAATCTGCCTTTGAATTTTGGGATAGTCACAAAGACGCTTGCGCAGGTCTTTGGGAAGTAGCTAAAGTTTTATACGACAAAGAGGGGACGATTAAGAGATTAGAAAATAAAGTGAGGACTATGCTTAAAGCTGGTAAGAAACCAATTGACGAGTATCAGTTAGGTCAGTTACGGTTTGATGCTGAAGATCAAATAAAATATGCCGAAAGTATTCTTGAAAATGATTCTACTACGGCAAATCTTATACTTTCGAATAAGGTTTTTGCTCTCACAGAACTGTTTTTTGATATCAGGCAGCAATGGACGCCCGCTCCAAAACAGAGACTCTCTAAAATAAACGGGCTGAATGCGAACCTATATTCCCTTCTTGAAAATTTTTATGGAGATCAAATGAAAACTAACGAGAGGATAAAAATCGCAAAAGATATGATTCCTGCGATTTTTGATACAGCAAAGACGACATGAATTTAGTCTGCGCTCAAAATAGTAAGTAATTAAGTATGAAGAAAAAACTGAATACAGATAGTATTACAAATGAGCTTGAAGGAGCCTCACTTTTCTTTACGAAACCAGCTACTCCTCTATCATCAGATGAAGCTAAAAAAGCTGATCGCACATTACCTGAACCCACTACTTATGAACAAACGCAAGAGAGTGTAAAAGAAGTAAAAAGCCAACGAGATAATAATAAACCACGTCCCACTACCCAACCAAAACCAGAAATAAATGCTGTAATGAAAGAAAGCTTGCATACAAGCAATAATGCAAGCATGCATGCAAGCAATCAACCATTAAACCATGACACCATTATTGAAACCATTCGGAAGGCGGTTAAATATGTTGGAAAGGATTCTGCTACCTACAGGTTCACCCCTGAGGAAAAGAAGGCACTTTTAGAGCTAGGTTTTTCATATAAGATGCAAGGATACAAAACTAGCGAAAATGAGTTAACCCGAATTGCAATCAATTTTCTACTTGAGGACCACAAAGAGAACGGAAGAAACAGTATTTTACAGAGAGTTCTTGACGCTCTTCGACAGTAATAAATATAATTTCAATAATGCTTATTTGCATGTATGCTTACAAGCATGCATGCAAGCATGCAATCATGGTGCAAATTACGCCTTGACATCGGGCTTTTCTTCATTGTACCGTTACTTTCACTAAGTACTTTAAAAGGCTTTTTGGATTCATCGTACCGCCGGAAAAGATATAGAAAATCATTATTGACTTACGTATTTTCTTCGGTGTATGTTGATTACTACAAAGCCCTGTACTTTGCACAAATCCCTATCAGTTAGTAGGAGATGTCGTCTGATAAATCCACCCTCAAAAGGTGTGTGGCAAACTAGCCACTACGACCTAGGAGAAATCCGAACCGAAGGCTAATAGGTCGACGCCGCCGGAAAAAAAAGAACGGCTGGGAGACTGAGGAACCAAAAACGCCTCGGAAACTCCAAGGCGCCGGATATAAGTATATATTTGTTGTTTGGTTTCTTTAGCAATTCCAACCACGATTTAGCAAAAGAAATTTTAAATACCGAATTTGCGTAGCAAATTAAATATATATTCTGGGGGAGTAGTGTGTCAAGCCAAAATCGGTTAGTCGCACAATATGCTCAGGTCGATACAAACAACTCAAAAATTGCACCGTAAAAGAAGTGTTTTATAACCACTTATAAAGCACAATAATCAGTATTGACTTTCGTATTATCTTCGGTATAAAGTGATTACTACAAATGCGCTTATTTTAAATGTTGCTCTTTAACTTATTATTGTCCAAAAAACTAAAGGCTCAAATCCAAACTTAAAACCTTTGCTATGGAATGAATGGCGAGACTTTGAAGTTATCGATGGTAACGCCAGGATCGGCGAAAAGGGCAACACCGCCTGTCGGAAAATTCTCAATAACGACTGGTATTCCAAAAGGCGAATTATATGTATTCCCTTGAACATTCAGAACAAAACGCCTTACACCGTTGTTATCTTTGGGAGGTAGCGGAAAAGAGGAGTTTGGTAGTTTATTCCATTTGCCGTCTTGAACTAGGAACCACGTTGCGGCGCAGTCATCCTGATTGGCTATTCTCAAAGCCACCATGTTATTGGGGTTTTGATATCTCAATCCGACTGTTACTCCACGGGAGCCCACGTGCTGCTGACACTGTATAGTTGAAAGATCAAAGCTTACTTCAATATCTGTCCATTGCTCACCCAGAACCATCAGGGTAACTGCATCAAACGTCAGGGTGCTATTAACTAACAGGGGATTTCCGTAAAGGCTTTGCCAGAGATCGGACTTGCCGTTTGTGAAATCATCGAAAAATAAGGGTGGTGCAGTTGGCTCTGGTGAAGGTGTCGGAGTGTCCGAAGGCGGAGGCGTATCAGTTGGGAAAGGGGTTTCAGTGGGAGCCACAGTATCAGTAGGCAAGGGAGTCTCTGTATCTGTAGATTGCGTTGTGAGTGTAGGCTCGGTTGTTGACAGGGCTTGAACTGTAGGTACTGAGGATTCAGTGACGGGAACAAAGTCTCCTCGCCCCAAACGATAAGCACCAACTCCAACCACAAGACAGCCGATACAACCGAGCAGAGAACCAACTATCAAAATTCTTCTCCAGTTAGTTATCGGCTGTCTTACTTCTGTTGGAATAAGGATAGATGGGGCGACCTTCTCTATTTCATCCCTTTTTTCTTCCTTTTCCCTCATCTCATCATAGAGGACAAGAGCCATCATTTCATGGTCTGGTTCTGGTTCTTTCAGGGGTTCTGCTACAACCTCTTCTTTAGTTTCTTCTATAATTTCTTCTGTAGGAAATGTTTGAGGAAGAGGGAAGTTCTTTAGATTTTTTGGGTCATTCTCTATGAGTTTCAAAAAGACCGAATATACGTCTTTTTTGAGAATCTCCGCCCGCTTAGACCAGTGAATTTTCTTGTCAAAATTCAGCTTGCGGTAGACAAAGCTCATCTGTAATGTTACCCAGTCGACACCATATCCCAACTTTTTTCCAATCTCCTCATAGTCTAAACCCCAATATTTCCAATAGAGAACAGTGGCTTCATTCTCGGTAAGAGTCCGCAGTGCTTCTTCGATGGACGTATCGGACATGTTGTAATCCTCCAGAAGAGCGTTAGAGATGAATAAAGTAGGGGGGCTTTTTAATAAAAGTGGAGGTTCATATGAACAAACAAATGATCGTTTACTCGCAGTACGCATCAAAGGCAATTGCCGCAGGAAGGAAGCGACACATGCGCTTCCGTGCAGTCAATCAGGGTGAAGTTCCCTCAGAACCCTTTTACGAAGATGGCTGGTGGTATGAGATTTTAGAATCGGAGTCTACCATACCTCCACAGGGAAGGGAACGAATCGAAATACTCAAAAAGGCGGGAATTCCGATTAAGGGTATGGTCGTCGCTCACGAAGCCCCAAAACTCTTGAGCGCCCCGCAGGAGGCAGCAAAGGAACAGCCTGGCAGGAATGTATCTCGCGACCTTTTACCCGTCATACGCGTGGTTGTAGAGGTTCTGGGCGTCATTCTTGCAGTGATCGGCGTTGTTTTCCTCGCCGCACTTCGCGTTGATCCCGCATTGATCGTGGTTCTGGATGATGGAACGTGGCTGGAGATCATGACATGGTACGACTAACTTCTCTTGCATGGTTCATTGTCAGACTTGCAACCCCTTGGATTATCAGGGTGTTCATGTACACCGTCTGGCTGAGTCTTACGACGGTTGCGAGTTTCTGGATTGGCATCCCAAACGCAGTCATACAGATTGCGGACGACTGGCTTGATCGGGCTGTGCGCGCAGGATTTCCCACGCAATGGGACAAACAGCTTTACCACGTCCTTCGAGCGGTGGCATTTCTGACAATCGTTTTGGGATGGATTGTTTTGGCTTTCACGACAGTTTTCATCGTGAGGATCATATTTTAGAGAACGGTTTGGAAAGGCGGAAGTAAAAGCGAACAAATTCTTTTGCTTCCGCTTTTCAGGAGACTAAAAATGACACGTCATACTATTCCTATTGATAGGTATATGGAAGCGGCTCAGGAGTTTCATTGGGCGACTAAAGAACATTTTATTTTGTGGCTGACCGGAAGGTTAGATCGCCACAGGCGAACCGAGAGCGTGCTTCAAAAGTTGGTCCAAAAGGGCAAACTTCGTTGTGTCAAATTTGGGAAAAGGCTGGTGTATACCGTGCCAAGAAGGACGAAGGGGAAAATCCCAACATTGATTACAGAAAAAACGACTTATGAAGCGGGGGTGAGCGAAAAGGCAGTTGTTGGCGCAAACAAGATTGTTCATGGTCTTGCGTGTACGGAGGCACTCGTGAGATTTTGGCGATCAAGAATGGATGGCGAGATTATTGCAGAGAGGTATTTCTACGGGTTCGGCGCGGTTCCAGAATGGGGGATCAGATACCCGAACGGAAAAATGCTTCTTTTTGAATTTTGCACGGAAAACAATTTCCTTTTTTCAAACAACATGAATGGGAAGCTGACCGCATACAAAAAGCATCTGGAAAAAATCGAAAACAAATTTGAATCAAAAGGCATAGTCTTATTCGTCATAGATATTCCAAGGGATAAGGTGGAACGCTATGTCGGCTCATTGCGTGAGGGCGTCGGCTCCGTCGCCGGAGTACCGGCTCTTCCTGAAGGGGACACATTCCCCTTTGACCCTTTCTTTTTTGTGGACTATGAAACTTTTTTGAAAGTGCCTTTTGGTAAGCAACTGACAGAACCTATCTATATATGGAGCGACGGTAAATCATATCCGTTGAGTCAAAATGTTGAACTGGAATCTATTTAAAAAACTTATCTTTCCTGAATATCCCAAGTTTCCCAACTCAAGGGAGGCTGCCTATGAAGAGCTTTTGCCGGATGGTCATACCATGGGAACTCTTTACATCGGGAGACAGGGGACAGGGAAAACCTCCTCACTGGCTAGGCATTTGGTTGAATACTTCAAAACATATCCAGACAGAGCGATATTTGTTCTGGACTGGTCTGGTTCCATTAGTGACAGTATTCTTTCACTTATTTCTCAAGACAGAGATTTTTACAACCTCTCAAAACGGCTCATCTATGACGAACTCGGGAATCCCGAATGGGTAATTCCAATGCCTGAATTTTCTCACTTATATGGCTCATCCTATGAGGAAGAAGTGCAAAGGGTTTCCCTCAACCTGGCAAAGTTAGCGCCTGAACTGATCAAAGATGCTCCCTTCTTAGCTGGATTAGGGCTTCGGGAAATAGCCCCTCAGATTTTTAGGGTCACTACTGCAATTGCCAATGATCGGCTTGAAACATGGCAGGTTACCGAAGCCAAAAGACTTTTGACTGATGAAAAGCTCTTGAGGCGTTGTTTGGCTGTCTATGGCAACAAGATCCCTGAAACGAAATGGTTCTTTGAAAACATATTTTTAGGATTGAGAGCCAGCGAAAGAGAGCTAAGGAGCTACGCGCTTCTTGCCATGCTTGGAGTGATCGAGACACCTTCGACTCGTGCTCGAATCGGCTCATATCAGCCAGGTTGGACTCCCCGTGAAGCCATTAAAAACGGCATGATGGTTTTGGTGAACGGGTCAAGACTTATCAATCAAAGGAACACACAGCACTACCTATTCACTCAGGCTTACTCCCTCATTATGAGTGAGATCAATAAACGTCACCCAGGAGACCCAAATGATAAACCTGTTGCCCTTGTAATGGATGAGGTCTATTCCCTTCTCTCCATCCCCGGCATGGCTGAAGAAGTTGGGATGCTGGCTCCCTTATACAGGTCAAGAAAACTCGAACTTTACATTGTTTTGCAGGCGCTTTCCCAGTTGGCACCTGAACTAAAAGAGCAGATTTGGTCGATTGGAAATATTATCTGTTTTGCCGTTTCCAATTTTGATGAAGCTTTCGAGCTTGCCCAACAAATCTTTCGGTACGATCCCAAGACCGTAAAAATGGACGCCAGAAACGATACGGGGCAACCCATCGTGGAGCCTGATCGTGGACAGTATTTGCAGATCGCCAATGACCTGCAAAGGCTTGCGCACCGCGAGTGCATTGTCAAACGCTACATGTCCGAAAAGGCTTTGGATAAATACGTCCGCTGGGTTAAGAAAACCAAGAACATCCCTAACACCCCGACTGAAATAACCGTGAATGGATTGAAAGAGATGCTGTTGCAAAAGAGGGGAGTAAGGGTTCGGGATGCCTTGGAAGTTATCAATAGAAGAACGATGAGTTACGGCGGCACAACCAAGAAAAAACCGCCGACAATCTAACATGACAGAAAGATTACATCTCCCTCCGATTTGCTGCAGTTCCATTTGTCGCAATGCGATGAATGAAAAATGTGTTGAGCATTGCGCGATCCAGCGTGATTGTTCGGGCTTTGAGCCGACGCCGAATTTAAAACTTGGCGACATGCCTCGTTTTCCAAACACAGAAGGAATGACCAGAGAAGAAAAATTTACATCGGTAACGATCTACTTATCAAAAGTAATTGACCACTTACAAGGAGTTGACGATGAACGCACAAATTATCCCCCTCTCAGAAGACAAAATCTTCACAGTACCGGAAGTCGCTGCCTACCTAAAGATTTCAAAGTCGAAGATTTATTATCTGGTGTCCAGGAAAGAGATACCTCACTTGAAAATCGGAAGGAACGTGAGGATTCGTCAAGCGGATCTTCAGAGGTGGCTGGACAGACAAGTCAAGCAACTTAATTTCGATGCCTTGTTCATATCTTAGGAAAGTTTTCTATCAACACTCTTAACAGAGTTCGTTGTAGTTATCGTAAAAATGAGCGCTGAATGACTCTAATCAATCACTTGCACCACATTGCTTTTAAGTGTATAAATTCCATGCTGAAACTAGCTTCAGCATGGGGAATCAGGACTTTAACAATTTGGCAGAGCAACGAACAAGTCAAAAGAGTCGCCTTTCCTAAACACCAAAAAGGAGTTTAGGAAATGGCAAAAAAACGCTCACATAACGAAGGAAGTATTTACCCACGTTCTAACGGCAAGTGGCGAGCCCAGGTAAGTATTGATGGACGGCGCTTGAGTTTTGCTGCCGACACAAAGAAAGAAGGATTGGCTTGGATTCTGGAGACCAAAAACCAGATGGACAAGGGCTTGACATTCAAAGGGGCTGAAATGAATCTCGGAGAATTCCTTGCCGAATGGTTGAATACAGTTTCGTCATCAAGTTCAAAAGGTACACACATCACATACAGCTGGACGGTCAGAAAACACATTCTTCCATACATTGGAGATGTAAACTTGATGGACCTCAGACCCGACCGTATTCAACGTTTTTACCATCACTTGCAGAAGGAAGGTTCCAGCAACCACGCCGTTCATGTCACTCACAAAACCCTCAGGGTGGCGATGAATCATGCCGTCAAGCTTGGACTACTTGGCAGGAATCCCTGCTCAGGAACAACGCCCCCGAAACCAGAACAAACTGAGATGAAATTCTATGATGACCATCAAGTCAAACAATTGCTCAAAACGGCCAAGGAAATTGAGGATAGGTTCTACTCCTTCTATTTCCTGGCAATCCATACTGGTATGAGACTGTCTGAGCTTATTGGGCTGAAGTGGGAGGATGTCAATTGGGATTTAAGTACACTTCAAGTCAAACGACAAGTGATGCATCTTAAAGGGGGAAGCTACATATTCACTGAGGTGAAATCAAGAAGCGGAAATCGGACGATCATCCTCGGGACACAGGCTCTGGAAATTCTAAAAGTCCATAAAAGGGAACAGCAGATTTTAATAAGTTCTGTTGGCGAGAAGTGGATTGATCTTGATCTTGTTTTCCCATCCTATGTCGGCACACCCGTTACAGGAAGCAACATTAGAAGAGCTTTCAGAAGACTTCTCAAGGCTTCTGGATTACCCAAAATCCGTTTCCATGATCTGAGACATACAGCAGCTTCTTTGATGTTGAATCATGGGATACCAGTTTTGATTGTCTCAAAAAGACTCGGACATTCAAAACCAAGTATTACCATCGATGTCTATGGTCACCTGATACCGAGCCAGCAAGCAGAAGCCGCTCAACTGATGGATAATTTAATGTCTGATGAATAGTCACAATTGCACCTGGATTGCACCCAAACTTTTGCAGGAACAAAAAAAGACCCAGAATATAACCATATCTGGGTCTTTATCAGGAAAATATCCCTGCATTTGCTCCTCGACCTGGACTCGAACCAGGAACCTAGCGGTTAACAGCCGCTCGCTCTGCCAATTGAGCTATCGAGGAAGGCGACCGAGATTATACCGCAAGGATAGAGTGTGTCAAGCAAAACACATACCCGTCATTGCTTCGCTATCGCTCGCAATGACGATGGCTTAATACTTCACGGCACTCAAATGGCGTAGCTTATCGATTTGATGCGTGGCATTGATCTGCCGCACTGTACCGGTCAAGCCGCGCACCACCAGTGAATCCGTACTGGCACCATGACCAAAATAATGCACACCCTTAAGCAATTCAC
>WNFL01072663.1_pt1 | contig 31643 bp, 35 predicted proteins | sample 5400361 | NCBI WGS metagenome assembly WNFL01 (sample SAMN13153351, study PRJNA577476) | soil metagenome | isolation source: 40 cm soil on Douglas fir-dominated hillslope | place: USA:California | collected 2013-09-17
TCTGCTCGATCGAGAACTTCGATCCGATGGGCGTGCACACCGGCGATTCCATCACGGTGGCCCCCGCCCAGACCCTGACCGACAAGGAGTACCAGATCATGCGCGACGCCTCTCTCGCGATCATCCGCGAGATCGGCGTCGAGACCGGCGGCTCCAACATCCAGTTCGGCATCAACCCGCTGGACGGCCGCATGGTGGTGATCGAGATGAACCCCCGGGTGTCGCGCTCCTCCGCGCTCGCCTCCAAGGCCACCGGCTTCCCGATCGCCAAGATCGCGGCCAAGCTCGCGGTGGGCTACACGCTGGACGAGCTGCGCAACGACATCACCCGGGAGACCCCCGCGTCGTTCGAGCCCGCCATCGACTACTGCGTGGTGAAGATCCCCCGCTGGGCCTTCGAGAAGTTCCCGGAGGCGGACCAGACCCTGACCACCCAGATGAAGTCGGTCGGCGAGGTCATGGCGATCGGCCGCACCTTCAAGGAGGCGCTCCAGAAGGCGGTGCGCTCGCTCGAGCAGGACCGCTGGGGGCTCGCGCTCGACCGGCCCATCGCGGATCTCGACGAGCTGCGGCAGAAGATCCGCATCCCCAACGCGGACCGCTGCTTCGCGATCGGCGAGGCCTACCGGCGGGGGCTCGGCACGCGGGAGATCCACGAGTTGTCCGCGATCGATCCGTGGTTCCTCGACAACATGCGCCAGATCGTCGAGTACGAGGCGGTGATCACCGCGGCCGGGCTCGGCGACGCCGACGTACTGCGGCGCGCGAAGCAGATGGGATTTTCCGACAAGCGCATTGGACAGCTAGTCGGAGCCGCGGAGGAAGAGGTCCGACGCACGCGGATCGAAGCCGGCATCAAGCCCGTCTACAAGATGGTCGACACCTGCGCGGCCGAGTTCGTGGCCCACACCCCGTATCTCTACTCGACCTACGAGGAGGAGGACGAGGCCCTCCCGACCCCGCGCGAGAAAGTGGTGATCCTGGGCAGCGGGCCCAACCGCATCGGCCAGGGCATCGAGTTCGACTACGCCTGCGTGCACGCGGCCTTCGCGCTCCGGGACGCGGGCGTCGAGGCGATCATGGTCAACTGCAACCCGGAGACGGTCTCCACCGACTACGACACGTCCGACCGGCTCTACTTCGAGCCGCTCACCTTCGAGGACGTGATGAACATCGTGGAACGGGAGCAGCCGCGGGGGGTCATCGTGCAGTTCGGCGGCCAAACCCCGCTCAAGCTGGTGGTCCCGCTCGAGCGCGCGGGGGTGCCGATCCTGGGCACCCCGCCCGACGCGATCGACCGCGCGGAGGACCGCCGCCGCTTCTCGGATCTCCTCGACCGGCTCGGGCTCGCGCAGGCCCCCGGCTCCACCGCCCGCTCGTACGAGGAGGCCTCGCGGATCGCCAACACCATCGGCTACCCGGTGCTGGTGCGGCCGTCCTACGTGCTGGGCGGGCGCGCGATGCAGATCGTGTACGACGAGGCGGATCTGCAGAACTACATGAAGGAAGCGGTGCGGGTGAGCCCGGAGCATCCCATCCTGGTGGACAAGTTCCTCGAGGACGCCCTCGAGATCGACGTGGACGCCATCGCGGACGGCCAGCGGGTGGTGGTGGGCGGGGTCATGGAGCACGTGGAGAAGGCGGGCGTGCACTCGGGCGACTCCGCGTGCGCGCTGCCGCCCTACTCGCTGGGCGACGACCAGATCGAGCGCATCCAGGCCCAGGCCCGGGCGCTCGCGACGGAGCTCGGCGTCGTCGGCCTGCTCAACATTCAGTTCGCGATCAAGAACGAGCAGATCTTCGTGCTCGAGGTCAATCCGCGCGCCTCCCGGACGGTGCCCTTCGTGTCGAAGGCGATCGGGGTGCCCCTGGCCAAGCTCGCGACCCGGGTGATGCTCGGCGACACGCTGGTGGGACTCGGCTTCGGCGAGGAGCGCGAGGTCCGGCACATCGCGGTGAAGGAGGCGGTCTTCCCCTTCATCAAGTTCCCGGGGGTGGACACCATCCTCGGCCCCGAGATGAAGTCGACCGGCGAGGTCATGGGCATCGACCACGACTTCCGCAAGGCCTACGTGAAGTCGCAGCTCTCGGCCGGCTCTCCCCTGCCCACCTCCGGCAAGGTGTTCGTATCGGTCAAGAACCGCGACAAGCGCGCGGTGCTGCAGATCTCCAAGCGGCTGGCCGAGATGGGCTTCAACCTGGTCGCCACCGTCGGCACCGCCAAGCTGCTGCAGCGCCAGGGCATGGCGGTCGAGACCGTCTACAAGGTCAACGAGAGCTACCGCCCGAACATCGTGGACCTCATGAAGCGGGGCGAGATCGCCCTGGTCTTCAACACCCCGGAGGACGGCCGGGCGCGCAAGGACTCCTACCTGATCCGGCGCACCGCGGTGACCCAGAACATCCCCTACTACACCACGGTGGACGGAGCCCAGGCGGCGATCGGCGGCATCGAGGCGCTGCTCAAGGGCGAGATCTCCGTGAGGGCGCTCCAGGAGTACCATGACGCCTCCTGATCCGTCCCGTGACGTGAAGGATCGCCTGATCGTCGCCCTCGACGTGGAGAGCCTCGCCGACGCCGAGCGGCTCCTGGATCGACTCCAGGGCCAGGTCACGCGCTTCAAGATCGGCTCCCAGCTCTTCACCGCCGCGGGACCCTCCGCGATCGAGAGCGTCCACAAGCGCGGCGCCGAGGTCTTCCTCGACCTCAAGTTCCACGACATCCCCAACACGGTGGCGGGCGCGGCCCGCGAAGCCGCGCGCATGGGCGTCCTCATGTTCAACGTCCACGCTTCCGGGGGCCGCGCCATGATGACCGCGGCGGCCCAGGGCGCGGCCGCCGCCGCGAAGGAGCTGGGCGTGCGCAAGCCGATCGCCCTCGCGGTCACCGTGCTCACGAGCCTCGATCGCGGCGCGCTGAGCCGCGAGCTCGGGGTATCCAGCTCGGTCGAGGGCCACGTGCTCCACCTGGCCGGGATGGCGGCGGTCGCGGGCCTCGACGGCTGCGTGGCCTCGCCCAACGAGATCGCCGCGCTCCGCACCAATCGCGGGCCGGCCTGGGTGATCGTCACGCCCGGGGTGCGGCCGGCGGGCAGCGCGGCGGGCGACCAGTCGCGCATCGCGACGCCGCAGGCGGCCGCGCGGGCCGGCGCCCACTACCTCGTGGTCGGGCGCCCGATCACCGCCGCCCCGGACCCGGCGGCGGCGGCCGCCGCGGTCCTGCGGGAGATGGCGTCGTGAGCGCGGCGGATGTGCACGAGGCGCTGATCCGGCGCCTCTTCGAGATCGGGGCCATCCGGTTCGGCGAGTTCACGCTCAAGTCGGGCATCGTCTCGCCGTTCTACATCGACCTCCGCGTGGTCATTTCCTTCCCCGACGTGCTGGAGCAGATCGGCGCGCTGATCGCCGCGGAGGTGGCCCGCTGCGGCGGCGATCGCGTGGGCGGCATCCCGTACGCGGGCCTGCCGCTCGCGGTCGCGGCCAGCCTGGCGGGCCGCGTGCCCCTCGTCTATCCCCGGCGCGAGGAGAAGGGCTACGGCACGCGGAAGCGCATCGAGGGGCAGTTCAAGGCGGGCGAGCGGGTCGTGTTGATCGACGACATCATCACCGACGGGGCGAGCAAGCTCGAGGCGATCCTCCCTCTGGAAGAGGCGGGCCTGGTCGTGAAGGACCTGGTCATCCTGGTGGACCGGGAGCAGGGCGGCCGGGAGCTCCTGGCGGCGCGCGGCTACACCCTGCACGCGGTGCTGACGATCTCGCAGTGCTTCGACAGCTGGGAGCGGGCCGGGCTCGTGCCCGGAGACCTGATCCGGCAGTCGCGGGAGTTCCTCCAGGCCACCCGGTTCGCCTGATGCCGGCCGGGAGCGACGGTCCGGGCGAGATCCTCGTGGATCGCGAGGCGATCCAGGCCGAGGTCGCGCGGCTGGCCGCCCAGATCTCCGCCGACTACGGCGATCGCCCGGCCCATCTCATCGGGGTGCTCAAGGGGTCGGCGATCTTCCTCTCCGATCTCATGCGCGCCCTCACCGTGCCGGTGACGGTGGACTTCATCTCGGTGGTTCCCTACGGCCCGGGGCCGGTGACCGCCTCGGGAGTGGTCCGGATCCGCAAGGACCTGGACGAGCCGATCGAGGGGCGGGACATCGTCGTGGTTGAGGGCATCTGCGCGAGCGGGCGCACCCTCGCCTACCTGCTGCGCAACTTCCAGACCCGGAACCCGGCCTCCATCCGCGTCTGCACGCTGCTCGCCAAGCGGTGCCCGCGGCCGGAGGGGCTCACGCTCCACTACGTGGGCCGCGAGATCCCCGACGTCTTCGTGGTCGGCTACGGCCTCGATCGGGACGAGCGGTACCGCAGCCTCCCGTACGTCGCGCGCTTCGGCGCCTAGGATTCCGCGAGCAGGCGCAGCTCGACCTCCCGCCGGCGCGGCCCCTCGAACTCCATCAGGACGATCCGCTGGAATTCCCCGAGGGCGAGGCGCCCGCCCTGCACCGGCACGTGGACGCTCGGTCCCACCAGGCCGCTCAGGAAGTGCGCCGCCACGTGGGCGGCCGAGTCGTGCCGGTAGGCCCGCGGCGGGACCAGACCCTGGAGGATGTCCATGATGTCTTCGGGGACCCCCTCCTCCCCGGTGAGGATCATCAGGCCCGCGGTCGTGTGGCGCAGGAAGAGGTGGCAGCTTCCGTCCGGGGTGCCGGTCACGAGCGCGCCGACCCGCTCCGTGATGTCCACCACTTCCCGGGCCGAGCGGGTTTCGAGCTCGATGGTCGTGGGCCTGGTGGTCGTCATGTCGGTTCCTCCTCAGACACTTCTCTAGGACTGGCGGTCACTCCTGTCAACTGCGGTATGCTCGAAGGCAGGCTCATGCGTCACTCTCGCGCGGCCGCTCGGTTGCTCGCCCTGCTCCCCCTCGTGGCCCTGCTGGCCGGCTGCGAGAGCGCCGGCGAGTCGCGGACCGTCCAGCTGACGGAGCGGCCCCGCTGGACCGCGGGCGAATCGTGGACGTATCGAGGCAAGGGAAAAGACGGCGCCTACACGATCACCCGGAAGGTGCTGCGCGAGGGCATCTTCGAGGGCTACGACGCCTACGAGGTCGAGGCGGGTGACTCGCGTTACTGGTACACCAAGCAGCTCGGCTACCTGGCGCGGGTCACCGGCGATCGCACGGTGCGGCGCGCGATGCCGCCCGAGGACTGGCAGTGGCCGCTCCAGGTCGGGCGGACGTGGTCGGCCACCGTGACATGGGTGGACGGGCCGGCGCAGGACCGCAGCTTCGTGCTCACCGGGGTCTGGATGGTGGAGACCTACGAGGAGATCAAGACGCCCGCGGGAACCTTTAAGGCCTTCAAGGTGTCGCGGCGCGAGATCGAGAGCGGCGCCTCGCAGGAGTTCTGGTACAGCGCCAAGGTGAAGGGCTGGGTCAAGGTCCGCGGCACCGATACCGCCGCGGGGACCTACGAGGAAGAGCTGACCGCCTACACCGCGCGCTGACCCCTCACGCGGTCAGCGCTTCTGGTACTCCGGCCGCCAGCGCAGCAGGCGCGTCTCCACCTGCTTGATCCCGAGCGCCATCACGATCCCGATCACGCCCAGCACCAGGAGCGCCACCATCATGTCGGCCGCGTTCAGGGTGCCCAGGGACTGGATGATCAGGTAGCCGAGCCCCCCGCCCGATTCGCCGCCGATGAACTCGCCGACCACCACCCCGATGAGGGCGAAGGAGATGGAGGGGGTCAGGGACGCGAAGGTCCACGCGAGCGCGGAGGGCACGATCACGCTCGTCATGATCTGGCGCTCGGAGGCGCCGAGGAAGCGGGCGGAGTGGATGAGGTCCGCGTCCACGCTCCGGGCGCCCTGGAAGGTGTTGAAGAACACGATGAAGAACACGATGCTCCAGGCGAGCACGATCTTGGCGAGCAGGCCGAAGCCGAAGATCATGGTGATGAGCGGCACCAGCGCGATGCGCGGCAGCGAGTTGAACGCCACGATGTAGGGCTGGAAGATTCGCGCCAGCCCGTCGCTCCGCCCCAGGACCAGGCCCGCCACGAAGCCGGTGGAGATGCCGACCAGGAAGCCCCACACGGTGGACTGCACGGTGGACAGCGCCATCTGCCAGATGGTCAGCCGCACCCGCGGCGACATGAGATAGAGCAGGCGCTCCAGGATCGCGGACGGACGACTGATGAAGAAGGGGTCGATCCAGTAGAGGCCGGGCGTCTTCGAGATCGCCTTGATCCCGGTCAGGTACTGCCAGGCGGCCAGGACCGCGACCAGGATCAGGAGCTGCCAGGCGAGGACGCGGAGGCGGTCCTTGGTCATTTCGGATAGCCGTTCCGCGGACGACCGGTTACTTCTTCAAGGCTCTTCAGCTGCGGGGGCCCAGACATGGCCCCCGCACTCCCCCAGCGGCGGACAGCCGTTCTCCGTCTTGCCATCATGGGGTGGGCGCCCGGAATTCCTCGCCGAGGGTGTGCCAGATCTCGGAGTACTCGCGGGAGTACTCGTCGGTCTCGCGGAGGCGGATCACGTCCCGGGGGCGCGGGAGGCTCACGTCGTGGATCAGCTTGATCCGTCCCGGCCGTCGGGTCATCACCACGATGCGGTCGGCCAGGGTGATCGCCTCGGAGAGATCGTGGGTCACGAAGATCACGGTCTGCCGCTTCGCCTGCCAGATCGCGAGCAGCTCGGTGTGCAGGTTCAGCTTGGTGTGCGTATCGAGCGCGCCGAAGGGCTCGTCCATCAAGAGAATCTCCGGGTCCACCACCAGGGAGCGCATGAGGGCGACCCGCTGCCGCATGCCGCCGGACAGCGTGGCCGGGAAGGCATCCTCGAAGCCCTGCAGCCCGGCCAGCGCGATCGCCTGGCGCACGCGCGCGGCCCGCTCCTCGGCCGGAACCTTGCGGTACTCCAGGCCGAGCGCGATGTTGCGCTCCACCGTCCGCCACGGAAAGACGGTGTCCTTCTGGAAGACGTAGCCGACCTGGGGCGGCGGCGCCCCGCTGATTCGCTGGCCGTCCACCACGATCTCCCCGGAGGACGGCGCGATGAGGCCGCCGATCATGTTGAGGATGGTGGACTTGCCGCAGCCGGACGGGCCCACGATGGCGACGAACTCGCGCTCGTGGACGTCGAAGGAGACCGGCGAGACGGCGGGGACCTCGCGGGGGCCCTGGGTGAAGGTCTTCGCGAGGTCCCGGATGGACACGCGGACGCGCGGCGGCACCAGCGGCGGCTTACTTGTACTTGGCCTGCGCCTTCTTGACGAAGCTCATGTCCACCGCCTGCTTGTACGGGATCGGCTTCTCCACCGCGGTGGGCACCCACACCTTCATGCCGCGCTCGTAGTCCTTCTCCTCGATCACGAAGTCCCAGTCGAAGATCGTCCGGTAGTAGCGCACGGACTCCAGCACCACCTCGCGCTTGAAGGTGTCCATGTAGGGCTTCCAGAGCAGGTCGGTGATCTCGTCGTCCTTGGCGCGGCGAATCCACTGCTGCGCGCGGTAGCAGGCATTGACGTAGGCCTGCACGAGGTCGGGCGACTTCTCGATGGTCTCCTTCAGGACGTAGCCCACCGTGACCGGGATGGGCCCGCCGAAGACGCGGTTCCAGGCCTTCTCGTCCTGGATGTCGTAGAGCGGCTTGCCGAAACCCTCCTCGACCGCGGCCGCCTGCCACTCCGGCACCGCCATGATCGCGTCGAACTTGCCCGCCTTGAGACCGCCCAGCATGGTGGTCGAGGCGCCGCCGCCCACCCATTCCACGTGGTCGTTCACCGGCTTGCCGTCCCCGCCCTTGAGGTTCTGTAGCACGTAGACCCCGTAGACGTAGGTGCCCGAGCCGATGGCGGTGGCCGCGACCACCGTCTTGCGCCCCACCAGCTTCTGGTCGGCCAGCGCCTCGACCGTCTTCACGCCCTTGTCCCACAGCTCCTTGCGCACCACGATGTTGGCGTAGGAGCAGCGCGTGTCGGTCGCGAAGACCATCAGCGCGTCCTTACCCTTCTCGGTGATCTTGAGCGGGTGGTTGGAGTCGCCGAGGGCGAACTGCACCTGTCCCGCGGCCAGGGCCTGGACCACCTTGGCGCCACCCCCGGGGACCACGAAATCGGGCGTCTTGACGCCTTCCTCTTCGAAGAGCTTCTTCTGGGCGGCCACCAGGTGCTGGCCGTAGACGAAGGTCGAGACGCTGTGCGAGGCCGAGATGGTCTTCAGGCCCTGCGCCCAGGCCGGACCCGGCCGGGCAGCCGTGACCGCCAGACCGCCGGCTACCGCGGTGGATTTCAAGAAGTCCCGGCGCGTCCAGGACGCCGATCTCGGCTGCTCCGCCATGGTGGGAACTTTACATGCCGCCGGCGTGGGCTGTCAACGCCTGATTGGCCCAAAGACATTGACACATAAGGTTTTTTGGGCTATCGTCCGGTGATGGCAGCGCGGGAATTCCCCCTCACCACCCCCGACCCGGAGATGCAGCGATGATCCGCAGCATGACCGGTTACGGGCGGGCGGAGGCGCCGGGGGCGCGCACGATCCTCTCGGTCGAGTGCAAGTCGGTGAACCACCGGCACCTCGACGTCTCCCTCAAGCTGCCCCGGATCCTGGGCGCCTTCGAAGCGGACGCCCGCCGGCTGATCCAGGCGGCGGTGCAGCGCGGCCGCGTCGACGTGAGCGCGACGGTCACCGCACCCGAAGGCACCGTGCTGAATCCGCTCACCGTCAACCTGGCCCAGGCCAAGGAGTACGCCGAGGCCGCCCGCACGCTCGCCCAGGCGCTCGGCCTCGGAGACGGCCCGTCGCTCGGCTGGGTGATGGGGCAGTCGGGCGTGCTGACGCGCGAGGAGCAGCCCCCTCTGTCCGCCGAGGAGGCGTGGCCCCTGCTCGAGCGGGCGCTCAGCGCCGCGCTGGCGGAGCTGGTGGAGCGCCGAGAGACCGAGGGGCGCGCCCTGGGCCAGGAGCTGACCGGCCTCGGCGCGACGCTGGCCGCGCACGTCGACACGGTGGCACAGCGCGCCCCGATGGCGGTCGAACGACGGGCCGCGCGTCTCCGCGAGCGGATGCATGCGATGCTGGCCGGCGCGGAGATCGACCCGGCGCGGCTCGCGACCGAGATCGCGGTGTGGGCCGACAAGACGGACGTGAGCGAGGAGCTGGCGCGCCTGCGGGCGCACCTGACCCAGCTCGGCGCGCTGCTCGCCGGTGACGGACCGGTGGGGCGCACGCTCGACTTCCTGATCCAGGAGATCAACCGCGAGGTGAACACCATCGGCTCCAAGGCGGACGATCTGGAGATCTCCCAGGCGGTGATCGCGGCCAAGTCCACGCTCGAGAAGATGCGCGAGCAAGTGGCGAATCTTGAATAGCTTGGCGAGCCGCAGCCGCAGGCGAGGCGAGCGGATATGAGTAATATGGCGAGCCGCAGGCGAGGCGAGCGGATATGAGAGTGCCTTGCAGCTGATCAAGCGTCGGGGAACGCTGGTGGTGGTGTCGGCCCCGTCGGGGGCGGGCAAGACGACGCTCTGCCACGAGGTTCGCTCGCTCGTGCCCGAGCTCTACTACTCGGTCTCCCACACCACGCGGGCGCCGCGCCCCGGGGAGAAGGAAGGCACCGATTTCTTCTTCGTCTCCGAGGGCCAGTTCACCGCCATGCGCGCCCGCGACGAGTTCGCGGAGTGGGCGCAGGTGCACGGCCACCACTACGGCACCCCGGCCAAGGCCCTCGAGAGCGCGCTCAGCCGGGGCCTCGACGTGCTGCTCGACATCGACACCCACGGGGCCCGGCAGCTTCGCCAGCGCTACCCGGAGGCGGTGTCGGTCTTCATCATGGCCCCCTCGATGGCCGAGCTCGAGGCCCGGTTGCGCGAGCGCAAGAGCGATTCCGCCGGCGACATCGCGCGCCGGCTCAGCCGGGCCCGCGAAGAGATCGCGGCGTGGCGGCAGTACGATTACCTGATCATCAACCGTGACGTGAAGGACGCGGTGGACCAGCTCGCGACCATCATCCAGGCCGAGCGCTGCCGCACGAGCCGACTGACCCTCAGATTCCCCGACATGGAGGTACCCGCTTGATGTCGTTCCCATCGCTGGAAAAGTCCCTGGACAACGTCTCCAACCGCTACATGCTGGTCGTGCTCGCGGCCAAGCGCGCGCGCCAGCTCAACCGCGGCGCCAAGTCCCAGGTCGAGAGCCGTCACAAGAAGCCGACCAGCAACGCCCTCGAGGAGATCGCCGAGTCCCGCGTCGGTTATCGGGTCAAGGAAGAGGACGCGACGAAAATCTGAAGCGAGTCCAAACAAGACACGACAAGTCTTGAACGAGTGTCCGCAACCTGGGGGAGTGCGGGGGCCATGTCTGGGCCCCCGCATTCAATAGAGCTTAAAGACTTGAACCGTAAATCGGGCGTACGGTAAATCGGGCGTACGGTAGAGCGAGCAAACACCATGACCCTCCACAACAAAGAGCTGATCCTGGGCGTCACCGGCAGCATCGCCGCCTACAAGGCGGTCTTCCTGCTGCGCGAGCTGACCCGCGCGGGCGCGCAGGTCACGGTGGTCACCACCGCCCACGCCGAGCGCTTCGTGGGCGCGCTCACCTTCCGCACGCTCTCCGGCCGGCCGGTGCTCTCCGACCTCTTCGATCCCCAGAGCGCGGAGGCGGTCGAGCACGTCGCGCTCGCGGAGCGGGCCCACGCCCTGATCGTGGCCCCCGCCACCGCCAACCTCCTGGCCAAGGCGGCCCACGGCATCGCCGACGATTTCCTCACCACGCTGCTCCTCGCCGCCCGCGGCCCGGTGCTGATGGCGCCCGCCATGGACGGCGGCATGTGGGATCACGCAGCGGTGAGCGCGAACGTGGCGACGCTCCGCGCGCGCGGGGTCATCGTGCTGGAGCCGGACGCGGGCGCGCTCGCGTCCGGGCTCTCGGGCCGCGGTCGCCTGCCCGAGGCCGACGCCGTCCTCGAGGCGCTCGAGCGCCTCCTGGCTCCGCGGCGTGACCTGGTCGGTGAGCGGGTGCTGGTGACGTCGGGCCCCACGCGCGAGCCCATCGATCCGGTGCGCTACATCTCGAACCGGTCGTCCGGGAAGATGGGCCAGGCGGTCGCGACGGCGGCGCTGCGCCGCGGCGCCGAGGTGATCCTGATCTCCGGCCCCACCACCCTCACCCCGCCCGCGGGTGCGGTGTACGTGCCGGTGCAGACCGCGGAGGACATGCGCGAGGCCGCGCTCCAGCACCTCGAGCGCGCCACCATCGTCATCAAGGCGGCCGCGGTGGCCGACTACCGGGTCAAGCAGCCGAGCGCGACCAAGATCAAGTCGCGCAAGGACGAGGGACTCACCCTCGATCTCGCCCCCAACCCCGACATCCTGAAGGAGCTGGCCGCGCGCAAGGGCCGCGCGTTCCTGGTGGGTTTCGCGGCCGAGACCAACGACGTGCGCGCCAACGCGGCCGCCAAGCTCCAGGCCAAGGGCGTGGATCTCCTCGTGGCCAACGACGTCAGCGTGAAGGGCATCGGCTTCGACGCCGAGGACAACCAGGTCACCCTGCTCGATCGCTGGGGCGGCGTCGCCGATCTGCCCAAGATGAACAAGTTGGAAGTCGCCGACGCCATTCTCGACCGCGTGGTCGGGCTGCGCGCGACCGATCGCTCTCCCGCCTCCAACCGCGCCACCCGCTAGCCCGATGAGCGACCCGCGGGAGGCCGTGGCCCTGGCCCTGCGCGGGCTGGCCGACACGCTCCGGCACCACCGCGATCTGGGCCTGCGCGATCTCGCGCTGGCCGCGGTGCCGTTCCCCGATCCCGGCGACGCGCTGGCCGAGCAGCAGCGCGCGCGACAGGGCTGCCAGCTCTGCAAGCTCTGCAAGAGCCGCACGAACGTCGCGTTCGGCTCGGGCAGTGCGCGGGCGCGGCTCATGGTGGTGGGGGAGGGCCCCGGCGAGGAGGAGGACAAGCAGGGGGTGCCGTTCGTGGGCCGCGCCGGCCAGCTCCTCACCAAGATGCTGGCCTCGGTCGGCTTCGACCGCGAGCGCGATTGCTACATCGCCAACGTGGTGAAGTGCCGGCCCGAGCGCAACCGCAACCCGGAGCCCGACGAGGTGGCGGCCTGCAGTCCGTTCCTGATGGCCCAGATCGACACCATCCGCCCGCACGTGATCCTGGCCCTGGGCAACTTCGCGGCGCAGACCCTGCTCGGGACCAAGGAAGGGATCACCCGGCTGCGCGGGAAGACGTATCAATACCGGGCGAGCGTGCTCGTGCCGACCTTCCATCCCGCGTTCCTGCTGCGCAATCCGGGGCCGGAGTTCCGGCGCATGGCCTGGGACGATCTCAAGCTGGCGCGGCGGGAGTATGACCGGCTTGCGGATGGCGGGTCGCGGTAAGGGGTGTTGGGGGGACACTCGTCTACTTCTCCAGGCCCTCCAGATGCGGGGGCCCAGAAATGGCCCCCGCACTCCCCCAGTCCGCGGACATTCGTCGTGGCTCCGTCGCTTTGATCGCGGATGTCGTTTTCGACATTCCCATCGACCGCGCGTTCTCGTATGTCGTTCCGCCGGGGCTGGTGGTGGCGCGCGGCCAGCGCGTCGCCGCGCCGCTCCAGGGTCGCGCCCGGGTCGGCGTGGTGGTGGGAGTCCACGAGGGGGATCCGGCCGGGTTGAAGCCGCTGCAGCGGGCGATCGAGCCGGTGCCCGTGCTCTCGGAGGCCGCGCTCGAGCTGGGACGCTGGGCGGCCGGCGAGAGCCTCTCGTCGTGGGGCTCGACCCTCCTTTCGCTGCTGCCGCCGCCCCCGCGCGGCGGCGCCGCCGAGACGGTGTCGCCGCCCGCCGCGCCCGCGCCCGGTCCACCGCGCGCGCCGGAGCTCTGGACGGACGAGGCGCGCGAGGATCGGCTCGTGGAGCGCCTGGAGCGCGAGCCCGGCACCGCGCTGCTCATCGCGCCCGATCGCGAGGCGGCCGCGCGCTGGGCGCGGCGACTCGACGCCCCCCGGCTCGACAGCGGGGTGACGGAAGCCGAGCGCCGCCGGGCCTGGTTCGCGGCCTCGCGCGGGCGCAGCCGTGTCGTGGTCGGCACGCGCTCGGCGCTGCTGGCGCCGCTGCCCCCCCCCGCGATGCTGGCCCTGATCGACGAGCACGATCCCGCCCACAAGCCGCCGGGCGCGCCGCGGCTGCATTCGCGCGACCTGCTGCTCCGGCGGGCCGAGCTCGACGGCAGCCGCCTTCTCATGCTCTCCGGCACGCCCTCCGCGGAGAGCTGGTGGCACGCTCGCCAGGGCCGGATCCTCCGGCCGGAAGCCGCGCCCGCGACCTGGCCCCAGGTCCTCACCACGGACACCCGCGGCATCCTCCGGAATCATCCGCTCACCCTGCCGCTGACCCGCGCCATCGAGGACATGTCGCGGCAGGGCCGCCGCGCGGTCCTCATCGTCAGCCGCCGGGCGTCCGCGCTGGCCTGCGACGAGTGCGGCACCGTCCTGCGCTGCCCCGACTGCGGCGTGGCCCTGGCCCTCGCCCGCGACCGGAGCGCGCTGCGGTGCCCGCTCTGCGCGCGCGCGGAGACACCGCCCGATCACTGCCCGGCGTGCGGCGGCCATCGGCTCTCGCCGTTCGGCTGGGACCCCGAGCGCGTCCAGACCTCGGTCGTACGGCGCTTCCCTCGTTTGACCGTCTCGCGCCAGAACCTCGAGGCCCAGGTCCTCATCGGCACGCCCGCCCTGCTGCGGGCCCTGCCCCGGCACTCGGTGGGCTGCGTCGGCTTCGTCGCCCTCGACGGGTTGCTGCGCGTGCCCGATTTCCGCGCGGGCGAGCGTACCTGGCAGCTCCTGTGGGCGGCCGCGGAATCGATCGCGCCGGGCGGCCGGCTCGTGATCCAGACGCAGCACCCCGAGCACTACGCAATCCGGGCGGCGCAGGCCCAGGATCGCGCGGCCTTCTACGAGGAGGAGCTCAAGTTCCGGGCCGAGCTGGGCTACCCGCCCTATCGCCGGCTCGCCGAGATCTCGGCCCGGGGCCGGGAGGATGGCCCGGTGCGGGCCCTCGCCGCGGAGTGCGCGACGGCCCTGCGGGGCATCGGGGGCCTCACGGTCTACCCGCCCGCCTCGGTGACTCCCCCGCGCGGGCGCACCAGCCGGTGGCGCTTCGTGATCAAGGGGCCGGCCGAGCTGCCGCGGCTCCTGGCGCCGGCGCTCGAGCCCTTCCTCGGGCGGCGACGGCGCGCGGGCGGTATGGTAGAAGTAGAGATGGATCCGCAATCCAACGGCTGACCGCACCCGGAAAGGAGACGAGACGGTGGCATTGCTGACGGTGAGGCTCTACGGCGACCCGGTCCTGCGTCAGGTAGCCACCCCGGTGCGCGCAATCACCGCCGAGATCAAGCAGGTCATCACCGACATGACCGAGACCATGTGGCACCAGGTCGGCATCGGCCTCGCCGCGCCCCAGGTCGGGCTGCCGCACCGCATCCTGGTGATGGACGACGGCACGGGCGGCGCGCAGACCCTGATCAATCCGGAGATCGAGAGCCGCAGCGGGACGATCCGCGAGGAAGAGGGTTGCCTGTCGCTCCCGGGAATCTTCGGCGTGGTCGAGCGCAGCAAGACGATCACCGTCCGGGCGATGGACGGGGACGGCAAGCCCGTCTCGCTCGAGGCCACCGGGCTCAAGGCCCGGATCGTCCAGCACGAGCTGGATCACCTCGACGGCGTGCTCTTCATCGACCGGCTCCCCCCGGTGACGCGGGACCGCATCAAGAAGAAGATCCAGAAGGAAGGCTTCCCCAAGGAGACGGGGAACCACGCCTTCGCGCTCTAGCGAGACCCGGCTGCGCGTCCTGTTCTACGGCACGCCGGCCTTCGCCCTGCCCACGCTCGACGCTCTCCTGGCGCGCCACCACGTCGTGGCGGTGATCACCCAGCCGGACCGGCCGGCGGGCCGCGGCCGCGCGGTGACGCCGTCGCCGGTGAAACAGCGCGCGCTCGCCGCCGCGCTGCCGGTGCTGCAGCCGCCCCGGCTCCGCGACGCGGGCTGGCCCGAGCGCCTGGCCGAGTACCGGGCCGACGTGGCGGTGGTCGCGGCCTTCGGCCAGATCCTGCCCAAGGCGGTGCTCGACGTGCCGGCTCATGGCTCCATCAACGTCCACGGCTCGGTGCTGCCCCGTTACCGGGGCGCCGCACCGATCGCCTGGGCCATCGTGCGCGGCGAGACCGAGACCGGGATCACCACGTTCCAGATGGACCCGGGGATGGACACCGGCGACATGCTGCTGACCGAGGCGACGCCGATCGGCTCCGAGGAAACGGCCGGCGAGCTCTCCGCGCGACTGGCGAAGATCGGCGCGCGGCTCCTGTTGCGGACGCTCGAGGCCGTCGACACGCTGCCGCGCATCCCGCAGGATCACGCCCAGGCCACGCTCGCCCCGCGGCTCAAGAAGGAGGACGGCTGGCTCCGTCCCGTGGAGCCCGCGCGCGATCTCGTCAACCGAGTGCGGGGCTGCAACCCGTGGCCGGGCGCGGCGCTCCTCACGCCGGCCGGCCGGCTCCTGATCTGGCGCGCGACCGCGCTGGCCGCGCCCGCGAACGCCTCGCCCGCCGGCAGCCTCGTCCCGTCCCAGCCCGAGGGGGCTGTCGCCATCGCCACCGGTGACGGCCTGCTCCTCCCGCTCGAGGTTCAGCCGGAGAACCGCAAGGCGATGCGGTGGGCCGACTTCCTCCGCGGCGCGCGCCTGGCGGCGGGTGCTCGCGTCGGCGTGCCCCCGCGGTGAGCCCGATTCTCAAGGCGGGGCCGGTCTCCCAGGCGCGCTACGAGGCGCTCCACATCCTGGTGCGCGTCGAGCGGGACCGCGCCTTCGCCGATCTCGCGCTCGAGGCGGCGCTCGATCGCGCGCACCTCGACGCACGCGACGCGGGGCTCTGCACCGAGATCGTCTACGGGACGCTGCGCTGGCGGAGGCATCTGGACTGGCGCCTCACCCCGCATCTCAACCGCCCGCTCGCCAAGCTCGACCCCTGGGTGCGCGCGGTGTTGCGACTCACCGCGTATCAGCTCCTCTTCCTCGATCGCGTGCCGCGCTGGGCCGCGGTGGACGAGGCGGTGAGCATCGCGCGGCTCAAGTCGCGCAACCCGGGGCCCGCGGAGTTCGTCAACGCGGTGCTGCGCGCCCTCACGCGGGCGCCGGCCGCGCCCCGCCTGCCCGCCGATCCGATCGAGGCGGCCGCGATCCGCTGGTCGTTCCCCGACTGGATGGCCGCGCGGTGGATCGCCCGCTACGGGCTGGAGGAGGCGGAGCGCCTCATGGCGGGGCTGAACGAGCGCCCGCCCGTGACCATCCGCGCGAACACCCTCCGCATCTCCCGCGAAGACCTCGCGACCCGCCTCCGCGACGAGGAGCTGGCCGATACCGATCCCACCCTGCTCGCGCCGGACGGGCTCACCGTCCGCCGGGGCGGCGTCGGGCGCTGGGCCGCCTTCGCGTCCGGCTGGTGCGTGATCCAGGACGAGGCGTCCATGCTGATCGCGCGCCTGCTGGATCCGCAGCCGGGCGAGCTGATCGCGGACACGTGCGCCGCCCCCGGGACCAAGACCACCCACGTGGCGCAGCTCATGGGCAACCGCGGCCGCATCATCGCCATGGATCCGCACGCGGGACGGCTCGGGCTCCTGACCAAGGCGGTATCCCGGCTCGGCGTCTCCGTCGTCGAGGCGCACGCGGGCGGGGTGGCCTCGGTGTCGGGACGCTGGAAGGGCCGCTGCGACCGGGTGCTGGTGGACGCGCCGTGCTCGAACCTCGGCGTGCTGCGCCGAAATCCCGACGTGAAGTGGAAGCGCGAGGAGACGGAGCTCGGTCGGCTTGCCGAGAAGCAGCGGGGCATTCTCACCGCGGCGGCCGCGCTCGCCAAGCCGGGCGGCCGCCTCGTCTACGCCACCTGCTCGCTCGAGCCGGAGGAGAACGACGCGGTGGTCCAGGCCTTCCTCGACGAGCATCCCGACTGGGGCGTGGATGCGCCCGCGAACTTCCCGGTCACGCCCGACGCGGGCGGCGTGATCCGATGCCTCCCCCACGTCCACGGTACCGACGGGTTCACCGCGGTGCGGCTGATCCGGCGGCCGCGGCCCTGACCCGCCCTTTGCGACCCTCGGCGCTTTGGAGTAAGGTCGTCGCATCATGAAGATCGCGCCCAGCATCCTGTCGGCCGACTTCGCCGCGCTCGGCGAGGCCATCGCGCGGGTGGAGGCGGCCGGCGCGGACCTGCTCCACGTGGACGTCATGGACGGACACTTCGTTCCGAACCTCACCATCGGCCCGCCGGTGATCGAGTCCATCCGGAAGCGGACGCGCCTGCCGCTCGACGTGCACCTCATGATCGAGGAGCCCGAGCGCTGGGTGGAGACCTACGTGAAGGCCGGCGCCGACTACGTCACCGTGCACGTCGAGGCGTCCGCCCACCTGGAGCGGACGCTCGCCCTGATCCGGGAAGCGGGGGCTCGGGCCGGCGCCGCCCTCAATCCCTCGACCCCGCCCGAGGTCCTCCAGTACGTCCTGGACGACCTGGATCTGGTCCTGGTCATGTCGGTGAACCCCGGCTTCGGCGGTCAGTCGTTCATCCCCACCGCCTACGAGAAGGTCCGGCGCCTGCGGGCGATGCTCGCCGGCCGGCCGGGCCTGGTCTCGGTCGACGGTGGCGTCAAGGCCGACAATGCCGGGCCACTCGCCCAGGCCGGGGCCGGCGTGCTGGTGGCGGGCTCCGCCATTTTCGGCGCGCCCGATCCGGGCGCCGCGCTGGTCGCCCTGCGGAGTGCGTCGGAAGTACCGAGAAGGGCTTGACTTTTTACTGCCTCGTCAGTATCCTTTAGCGTTTCCACAAACTGTCCCCTGGTGGTAGAACTCGATGCTCGATAGCCTGACCAACCGTCTGACCGGCATCCTCGATCGGCTCCGCGGATTCGGCCGGTTGACGGAGGAGAACATCCAGGAGGCCCTGCGCGAAGTGCGCGTGGCCCTGCTGGAGGCCGACGTCAATTTCAAGGTCGTGAAGGGCTTCATCGACCGGGTCCGCGTCAAGGCGGTCGGGCAGGACGTGCTCCAGTCGCTGACGCCCGGGCAGCAGGTGGTCAAGGTGGTGCGCGACGAGCTGGTGGAGCTGCTCGGCGGCTCCGCCCACCGCCTGGCGATGGCGCCCCACCCTCCGACGGTCGTGATGCTGGTGGGCCTGCAGGGCTCGGGCAAGACGACGAGCGCGGCGAAGCTCGCGCGCCACTTCCAGAAGCAGGGACAGCATCCGTTGCTCGCGGCCGCCGACGTGTACCGGCCCGCGGCGGTGGACCAGCTCAAGACCCTGGGCGCCCAGCTCGGGATCCCGGTGGTGGGCGAGGCCACGCAGCGGCCGGTGGAGATCTGCGCGGCGGCCCGGGACGAAGCGGCGCGACGCGGGCTGTCCCCGCTCATCCTCGACACCGCGGGCCGCCTGCACATCGACGAGGAGATGCTGGAGGAGCTGCGGGCGATCAAGCGCTCGGTGGGCCCGCACCACGTCCTGCTGGTGGTGGACGCGATGACCGGCCAGGACGCGGTGACGGTGGCCGAGAGGTTCAACGCGGCGATCGGCATCGACGCGGTGGTCCTCACCAAGATGGACGGCGACGCCCGCGGCGGCGCCGCGCTCTCGGTCCGCCAGGTCACCGGCCGGCCCATCGCCTTCGTGGGCGTGGGCGAGAAGACGGACGCGCTCGAGCCGTTTCACCCGGATCGGCTGGCCCAGCGCATCCTCGGCATGGGCGACGTCCTGTCGCTGGTGGAGAAGGCCCAGGCCACCGTGGACGCCGGGCAGGCGGAAGCGCTCGCCCAGAAGATCCGAGACGACACGTTCACGCTGGAGGACTTCGCCGCCCAACTCAAGCAGCTCCGCTCCATGGGCCCCCTCGGCCAGCTCATGGACATGGTGCCGTTCTTCAAGGGCGCCAAGGGGCTACCCAAGGAGATGAAGGGCGAAGAGCAGGAGCTGGATCGGTACGGGGCGATCATCGCGTCGATGACGCCGCACGAGCGACGCGAGCCGTCGGTCATCAACGGCAGCCGCCGCGCCCGCATCGCGCGGGGCAGCGGCACGAGCGTCTCCGACGTGAACCGGCTGCTCAAGCAGTATGCCCAGCTCCGGAAGATGATGAAGGGGCTCAAGAACATGGAGGGCCGGATGGGCAAGTTCAAGGGCGCCCTGCCCTTCCTGCCGCGCTGAGCCCCGGACCACGCAGCATCACGACAACCGAACAGAGAGGTGACTAGTGGCGGTGCACATCAGGCTGAGACGGACGGGAACGACGCGGAAGCCGGCATACCGCGTGGTGGTGGCGGACTCGCGCGCGGCGCGGGACGGGAAGTTCATCGAGGTGCTCGGGCACTACAACCCGCTCACCGAGCCGCCGACCATCAAGATCGAGGTCGACAAGGCCCAGGCGTGGATCGACAAGGGGGCCCAGCCCTCCAATACCGTGAAGACCCTGCTGGCGCGGGCGCGGAAGGCCGCGGGCGCGGTCAAGGCGTAGCGGATCAGGTGACGGGAGCGCCCCTCGTGACGATCGGCGAGGTGCTGCGGCCCTACGGGCTTCGCGGCGAGGTCAAGGTGCGCCCGCTTACCGACCGGCCGCGCGAGCGGTTCAAGGCGCACATGTCGTGCACGCTGTGGGAGCCCGTCGGAGATCGGCGGGAGCCGTGCCGCATCGCGGCGTGCCGCTTCGAGCGAGACACCGTCTATCTTCGGATGGACGGTGTAGATTCACCCGAGGCGGCGCGGCGATTCTGTGGGCAGCTGCTGGCGGTCGGCCGGGAGGAGGTCCTGCCTCCCGTGGAAGGCAGCTTCTATCCGTGGCAGCTCGAGGGGGCGGTGGTCGAGACGCGCGACGGGCGTGAGGTGGGCCGCTTCGCGGGGGTGGAGCCGGGCGCCCAGGAGCTGTGGCTGATCGACGACGGCACCCGCCGGCGGCTCATCCCGGCGGTACCCGAGATCGTCGTGGAGGTCAGCGTGGCGGATCGCCGGATCGTGATCGATCCGCCGGAAGGGCTGCTCGACCTGTGAGGATCGACATCGTGACCCTGTTCCCGGGGATGCTGGAGGCGCCGCTCGCCGAGTCCATCCTGGGCCGGGCCCGCGCGCGCGGCCTCGTGGACATCCGCGTGCACGACCTCCGGGACCACGCGAGCGGGCGGCACCGGGTGACCGACGAGCCGCCCTTCGGCGGCGGCGGCGGCATGATCCTCAAGCCGGAGCCGCTGGCCGGGGCCATCGAGTCCCTTCGGGCCGCGGGCTCGCCCGGGGCGCCCGCCCACGTGATCCTGCTGGGTCCGGCCGGCCGGCGTTTCAGCCAGGTGGTGGCGCGGGAAATGGCCGGCCGGCCCCATCTGGTGCTCGTGTGCGGCCGCTACGAAGGGGTGGACGAGCGGGTGAGCGAGCAGCTCGTCGACGAGGAGCTGTCCATCGGCGACTACGTGCTGACCGGAGGCGAACCGGCGGCCCTGGTGGTGGCGGACGCAGTCACACGCCTGCTGCCCGGTGTGCTGGGCGACGAGGACGCGCCCGCGCGCGATTCCTTCGCGCGGGGACTGCTCGAGCATCCGCAGTACACGCGGCCCGAGGTCTTTCGCGGTGCGGCGGTGCCCGAGGTGCTGCGCTCGGGTGATCACGGCCGCGTCGCCCGCTGGCGCACCCTGATGTCGCTGTGGCGCACGTGGCAGCGCCGGCCGGATCTCCTGGAGACCGCCGACCTCACTCCGGAAGAGCAGAAGTGGACCGACGGGTTCCGGCAGGGCCGGACGCCGGCGGATCTCCTGGACTAATCATCGAGCAAGGAGCGTCAGATCATGGAAGCGATCCGAATCGTCGAGGCGGGTGATCTCAAGAAGGACCGGGCCGGCTTCCGGCCCGGGGACACCGTGAAGGTGATGGTGAAGGTGGTGGAAGGCGAGAAGGAGCGGCTGCAGGCGTTCGAGGGCGTGTGCATTCGCCGCCGCGGCGGCGGCACCGGCGCCTCGTTCACGGTGCGGCGCATCTCCTACGGGGTGGGCGTGGAGCGCACGTTCCCGGTGCACTCGCCGCGGATCGACAAGATCCAGGTGATGAAGCGGGCGACGGTGCGCCGGTCCAAGCTCTACTACCTCCGCGAGCTGGTCGGCAAGGCGGCGCGCCTGAAGGAGAAGCGCATCGCCCAGGTGCCCACCACCTCCGGGGAGAGCTGAGACCGGGCCCGGCCGGTGGGCGCGCCCTACCACTTCGAGAGCGCCGCGTGGCGACGGGGCATCACCCGTCTCGCGGGCGTGGACGAAGCGGGACGGGGCCCGCTCGCCGGGCCGGTGGTCGCGGCGGCGGTGGTGCTGTCGCCGGGCGCGCGGATCGCGGGAGTGGACGACTCGAAACAGCTCCTGCCGGAGGAGCGGCGGCGCCTCTTCGACGTGATCCGCGAGCGGGCGCTCGGGGTGGGGGTCGGGATCGTGGATCACCTGACGATCGACCGGATCAACATCCTGCAAGCGACGCGGCTGGCGATGGGGCAGGCGCTGGGCGCGCTCGGGGTCGAGCCGGAGCTGGTGCTGACGGACTACGTGACGGTGCCGGGGCTCCGCTGCCCGCAGCGGAACCTGGTGGAAGGCGATCGGCGGTCGGCCTCGGTGGCGGCGGCCTCCATCATCGCCAAGGTGACGCGGGACCGCATCATGGAAGAGGCGGACCGCGAGTATCCGGTGTACGGATTCGGGCGGCACAAGGGATACCCGACCCCGGAGCACCGGACGGCCCTCGAGCTGCACGGGCCGTGCGCGCTGCACCGCCGCACGTTCGCGGGAATCTGGAACCAGATGGCGCTGTTTTCGCGCAGCGAGCTTCAATGGATCGAGGCTGACTAAGGAGTCGTTGCCACGTGCCGACCGACACCCGAAGGATCACCGGCGTCAGGGGGGAAGAGGAAGCGGCCCGCTTTCTCGCGCGGAGCGGGCTGGCCATCGTCGACCGCAACGTGAGGACCCGCGCGGGCGAGATCGACCTGGTGGCGAAGGAGGGCAAGACCCTCGTCTTCGTCGAGGTCAAGACGCGCCGCGCGGCCGAGGGCGATCCCCCGCAGGCCGCCGTGAACACCCGCAAGCAGAACCGGCTCGGCAAGCTGGCGCACGGCTATCTCAAGCTCAAGCGGCTCCGGCAGGTCTCCTGCCGCTTCGACGTCGTTTCGGTCATCTTCAACGACGAGGGCGCGGTCAAGGCCATCCGCCACATCCCCAACGCGTTTTCCGTCTCCGCCTGGTAGAGTGCCCGCCATGACGAACGGGCTCCGCTTCCACGGGTGCATGCCGGCCAATCTCCTGCCCTTCACCGCCGATCTCGCCATCGACGAGCCGGGCTACCGCAAGCACCTCCGCTGGCTCGCCGACGCGCCCGGCGTCACCGGGATCGTGGCCAACGGCCACGCCGCCGAGGTCGCCTCGCTGACGCGCGAGGAGCGCAAGCGGACCCTGGCGATCGCGCTCGACGAGATCGCGGGCAAGGTACCCGTCGTCACCGGCGTCTACTCGGACGGGACCCTCGAGGCGGTGGAGCTGGCGCGCGATGCGCGCGCGGCCGGGGCGGCCGGCCTGCTCGTCTTCCCGCCGACCCTGTTCATGTGGGGCGCGCAGCAGAAGCCGGACATGGTGCTGCGCCACTTCCAGACCATCGCCGACGCGGTGGACCTGCCGATCATCGTCTTCGAATATCCGCTCGCCTCGGGCATCGGCTACAGCCCCGAGACGCTCGCCGAGCTGTGCAAGATCCCGTCGGTGGCGGGCGTGAAGGACTGGTCCAACGACATCGTGTCGTACGAGAAGAACCTGCGGGTGCTGCGCGGCGCGGGCCGGCCGGTGGCGATGCTGTCGTCCTTCACCATGTCGCTGATGGCGAGCTTCACGCTCGGAGCGGACGGCTGCATCTCGGGCATGGGCAGCGTGACCGCCGATCTGCAGGCCGCGCTCCTCGCGGCGGTGCAGGCCGGCCGGATCGACGAGGCGCGCGCGATCAACGACCGGCTGACACCGCTCGTGCAGGTGTTCTACTCGCCGCCCTTCGTGGACATGCACAATCGCATGAAGGAAGCCCTCGCGATCCTCGGCCGCATCCCGGCCGCCCACGTGCGGCCACCGCTCACGCCCGTCTCCGACGACGAGCGGCACCGGATCCGCCTGGCCCTCCGGGCCGCCCGGCTGTCAGCCTAGGCCGCCGGTCCCTCGGGCGTTTCCCCCGGCCGGCCGAGTAAGCGCACCCTTGCGGCCGAGGGCATTTTCACGGTATAAGACCGTCCAATCTCCGCATCCCAGCGAGGTGGAATGGCAGGTCCGGCTGGCCGCAGTCCCGAAGAAGCAGCTCTGCTCGAGACGGCGATGCGGGTGCTCCCCGGAGGCGTCCTGGGAGGCTACTATGCCCCGCAGGAGCTGGCGTTCGTCGTGCGCGAGGCCCACGGGCCGCGGCTGCGCGACTTCTCGGGCCGCGAGTACATTGACTACATCCTAGGCAGCGGCCCTCTCGTGCTGGGCCATGCCCATCCCGCGGTGGTCGCGGCGGTGGAGGCGCAGCTCCGCAAGGGCACGACGTACTTCCAGCTCAGCGAGCCCACCTTGGCGCTGGCCGAGGAGATCTGCCGGGCGGTCCCCTGCGCCGAGCAGATCCGGTTCTGCGGCAGCGGCAGCGAGGCGACCTTCTTCGCCCTCCGGGTGGCGCGCGCCTTCCGCCAGCGCGACAAGATCCTCAAGTTCGAGGGCGGCTTCCACGGCGTCCACGACTACTCCCTGATGAGCGTGGGGCCGCGGGCGCCCAAGGCCTTCCCCGCCCCCACCCCGGACTCGGCGGGCATTCCCCACGCCATCCAGGGCGAGGTGCTGGTCGCGCCCTTCAACGACGTGGCCGAGGCCCAGGCCATGATCGAGGCGCATCACCACGACCTGGCCGCGGTGATCCTGGAGCCGCTGCAGCGGCTGGTGGTGCCGCAGCCCGGCTTCCTCCAGGGGGTGCGGGAGATCACCGCGCGCCACGGGGTGCCGCTGATCTTCGACGAGATCGTCACCGGGTTCCGGTTCGCCTACGGGGGCGCCCAGGAGTACTACGGCGTCGTGCCGGACCTGGCCGCCTTCGGCAAGATCATCGGCGGCGGCTTCCCGCTCGCCGCGGTCGCGGGGCGCCGCGACATCATGCGGCACTTCTCGCAGGAGATGAGCGAGGACGGCTTCGTGCAGCAGGCGGGCACGCTCAACGGCAACCCGATCGCGGCCGCGGCGGGCCTCGCCACCCTGGCCGAGCTGCGCCGGCCCGGGACCTACGAGCGCCTCTTCGCCACCGGCACGCGGATCAAGCAGGGCCTCGAGGCGGCCGCGCGACGGGCCGGCCTGCCCGCCCAGGTGGCGGGCGAGGCGCCCGTGTTCGAGATCTACTTCACCGACCGGCCGATCACCGACTACCGGGCCACGCTATCCGCGGACCAGGCCCTCCACACCGCCTTCACCCGCGAGATGCTCACCCGCGGCGTGGTCAAGGCGGCGCAGAAGTTCTACGTTTCGCTCGTCCACACCGAGGTGGAGGTGGCGCGCACCCTCGAGGTCTTCGGCGAGGCGCTCACCGCGGTGGCGGGAACTTCTCGCTGATCACTCCGATTACCCAGTCACAGGAGGTCTTCCCCATGGCACAAATCGAAAACGATCCCCAGGAGTCCTGGTATCGCGGCAAGGTCACGCGTCGGCGCTGGCTCGGCCTGAGCGCGGCGGCGGCGGGAGCGATCGGCGCGGGCATGCTGGTGCCTTCCCCGTGGCGCGCCGCCTTCGGCCAGGCCAAGCCCTTCAAGTTCGGCACGCTGCAGCCCCTGTCCGGGACCGCGGCGGCCGGCGGCAAGACCGCCCTCGTGGGCGTGCAGATGGCGGTGGACCGCATCAACAAGGCGGGCGGAGTCACCGGCCGGCCGATCGAGCTGATCGTGGCCGACTACGAGTCCAAGCCGGACGTCGGCCGCCGCAAGGCGGAGAAGCTGGTGCTCGAGGACAAGATCGACGTGCACGTGGGCGGCTACCTCTCCAACGTCTGCCTCGCGTGCATGCCGGTGTACGAGGAGCACAAGCTCGTCAACATGATCGGGGTGTGCCTCGACACCACCATCACCACCAGCAAGTGCAGCCGCTACACCTTCCGCCCGTTCGACTTCGCGCCGTCGCAGGCGGTCGCGATCGCTCCCTACCTGGTGAACAAGGTCGGCAAGAAGTGGCACATCGCCTACGCAGACTACGCGTGGGGGCAGTCCACCCGTGACGCGTACGCGCAGGAGATCAAGAAGCTGGGCGGCGAGGTCACCGGGACCACCGGCGTCCCGCTGACCACCTCGGACATGACCGCGTTTCTCAGCAAGATCAGCGGGGCCTACGACGGCCTGTTCGGCATCTTCTTCGGTCCGCAGGGCATCTCGTTCGTCAACCAGAGCTTCGACCTGGGCCTCGCGAAGAAGGCCCGGATCGCGGGCGACGGAGCCATCGTGGTGCCCACCAGTCTTCCCGCAATGGGGGCGAAGGCCGAGGGCTTCCTGGGCATCGACCGCTACGTGCCGGTCCTCGAGGGCGCGCTCAACACCCCCTCCCACAAGCGGTTCCTCGACGAGTCGGTGGCCCGGCTGCAGCCGCTGGGTGTGCCGGCCCCCGACCGCTATGTGCAGTCCAACTTCGAGGCCGTCAACTTCCTCAAGATCGGCATGGAGCGCTCCAAGTTCCGCGGGCGCGAGGACTCGATGAAGTTGATCGAGGCGCTCGAGGGCCTGGAGGTCAAGGAGTCGGACGACTTCCCGCAGGGCGACAAGACGCTGCGCAAGGAAGACCACCAGGCCTTCGTGCGAGAGATCATCTTCGAGGTCCGCGACATGAAGTACAAGGTCCTCGACATCATCCCCAAGGAAAAGACGGTCGTCCCCGCCGCGTGCAAGTTCGTCTAGGCGCGTGACCGCTTCGCAGACGCAGGGCGCCCCGGTCCAGCCGGACCGGGGCGCAGCGGGTCCGATCCTTCGAACCGACGGCCTCACCATGCGCTTCGGCGGCCTCACCGCCGTCGGCAACGTGAGCATCACGGTGGCGCGGGGCGAGATCCGCGCGATCATCGGCCCCAACGGGGCCGGCAAGAGCACCTTCTTCAACTGCGTGACCGGCGTGCTCCGCCCGACCAGCGGGCGCGTCTTCCTGAACGGGGAGGACGTGGCGGGGCTGCCCCCGCACCGGATCTCCCACAAGGGGCTCGCGCGCTCCTACCAGATCACCAACATCCTGCCCGGCGCGACGGTGCTGGAGAACGCGCGGATCGCGGCCCAGTCCCGGCACCACGGCTGGAGTCTCCTGCGCCACCACCGGCACTACCGCGATCTGATCGACCGGGCGCGGTCGGTCCTCGAGGCGGTCGGCCTCCTCGACAAGGAGGCGGAGCTGGCCGCCAACCTCTCCCACGGCGAGCAGCGCAATCTGGAGATCGCGATCGCCCTGGCCACCGATCCGCAGCTCCTGTGCCTCGACGAGCCCACCGCGGGCATGAGCGTGACCGAGACTCACGCCACCGTGGAGCTGGTGCGGCGGATCGCGCGGGACCTCACCATCCTCGTGGTCGAGCACGACATGGAGGTGGTGATGAACCTGGCCCACCGCATCACCGTGCTCCACTACGGCGAGGTGCTCGCCGAAGGAACGCCCGACGAAATCCAGGCGAACCCGCGCGTGCAGGAGGTCTACCTGAAGGGCTGATGCTGACGCTGGCCGACGTCCACACCCACTACGCGAAGAGCCACATCCTGCACGGCATCTCGCTCGAGGTGCAGCCGGGCGAGGTGGTCGGGCTCCTGGGGCGCAACGGGGTGGGCAAGTCCACCACGCTCAAGACCATCATGGGCCTCGTGCGCCCCTCCCAGGGACGGATCACCTTCGAGGGCCGCGACATCACCGGCCTGGCCTCGCACAAGGTCGCGCATCTCGGCATCGCCTACGTGCCGGAGGACCGGCGCATCTTCAAGCTCTTGACCGTGATGGAGAACCTGCGGACCGGCCTCGACCGGGGCGGCGTCACCGAGGCGCGGCGCCGAGAGCTGCTCGACAAGGTCTATGAGAGCTTCCCGGTGCTCGGGGAGCGGAAGAACCAGCTCGGGGGCACCCTCTCGGGCGGCGAGCAGCAGATGCTGGCGATCGCCCGCGCGATGATGCTCGAGCCCAAGATCATCCTGCTCGACGAGCCGACCGAGGGGCTCATGCCGCGGATGGTCTCGCAGATCCGCGACATCATCGCCCGGCTGCACGGCGACCGCGTCGCGATCCTCCTGGTGGAGCAGGACGTGGCGCTGACCCTCGGCGCCTCCAGCCGCTGCTACATCATGGAGAAGGGCCTCATCCGTCACCAGGCGTCCTCGGCTGCGCTCAAGGCCGACCCGTCGGTCATCCACCAGTACATGGGAGTGTGAGCGGTGTTCGAGCAGATCCTCGTCCAGACCGTCAACGGGCTCGTCAACGGGATGGTGCTGGCCCTCGTCGCCTCGGGCCTGACCCTGATCTTCGGCATCATGGACGTGGTGAACTTCGCCCACGGCGATCTGGTGATGCTGGGCGGCTTCACCGGCGCGGTCACGGTGGCCCAGACCGGCAACTTCTGGCTCGGGCTCCTGGTGGCGTCGCTCGTCATCGGCGCCTTCGGGGCGCTGCTCCAGATCACCACGCTCCGCCCCCTGATCGGTCGCGACCCGCTAACCACCATCATCGCGACTTTCGGGATCTCGCTGGTGCTCCAGAAGTACGCGCTCTGGCAGTTCGGCCCGACCGCCCAGAACATCCCGCAGCCCATCGCCGGCCAGTTCCAGCTCTTCTACCTGCAGTACCCCTGGTACCGGCTGGGCGCCGCCGTGATGGCGGGCGGGATCATCGGCGCGCTGTATCTCTTCCTGAAGCACGGCAAGTACGGGATCTGGATCCGCGCCACCACCCAGGACCGCGTGATGGCGGCCGCGATGGGCATTCCGGTGCCGATGGTCCACACCGCGGTGTTCGCGATCGGCGCCGCGATGGCCGCCGCCTCCGGCGTCCTGTTCGCGCCCCTGGCCGCGGTGACCCAGACCATGGGCTTCGATTTCACCCTGCGCGCGTTCATCGTGGTGGTGGTGGGCGGCATGGGCAACCTGGGCGGATCCATTCTCGCGGCCCTCTTCATCAGCCTGCTGGAGGCGTACGCCTCGCTGGTGGTGAGTCCCTCCCAGGCGGTCATCGTCTCGTTCGTCGCCTTGATCCTCACCCTGCTCTTCCGGCCGACGGGCCTGTTCGTGCCCACGCCGAAGTGACGCCCATGGGCTCGGGCACGAACGGCAAGTTCTGGATCGTCTTCCTGGGGGTGGTGGCCGCCCTCGCGCTCGCTCCCCTCGGGCTCCCCGAGTTCTGGCGGAAGTTCCTGACCGAGATCCTCATCTGGGGACTGCTCGCGATGTCCTCCGACATCCTCATCGGCTATACCGGCATGGTGTCCTTCGGGCACTCCGCCTTCTTCGGCCTGGGGCTCTACGGGGCGGCCGCCGCGCTGCTACTGCTGCGCTCCCCGAACCTCTGGATCGCCCTCGCGGTCGGGCTCGCCGCCGCGTCCCTGGTCGCGGTGTTCGTGGCCTTCTTCGCCACCCGCCTCCGCGACATCTACTTCGCCATCACCACCCTGGTCTTCTCGCAGATCTTCTACGTGATCATCTTCACCTGGACCGATGTGACGGGCGGGGAGAACGGCCTCTACTTCACCCAGCCGCCGTTCACGATTCCCGGGATCTGGAGCGCGCGGTTCTCGACGGTGAGCCTGCACTGGTTCGTCCTCGCGGTCGTCGCGCTGTCCTTCCTGGTCCTCCGGCGCATCACCCAGTCGCCGTTCGGGATGGTGCTGCAGTCGATCCGAGAGAACGAGCCGCGCACGCGCGCGATCGGGTATCACGTGGAGCGTTACAAGATCGTGGCGGTGCTGCTCTCGGGGCTGTTCGCGGGGCTCTCGGGAACGCTCTACGCGATCCAGCACCGCTTCGCCGCGCCGGACTTCGTCTTCTTCACGGTCTCGGGCGAGGTCGTGATCTACAACGTCATGGGGGGCATGGGCACGCTCGTCGGACCGGTGGTGGGCGCGGCCTTCTTCCTGCTACTTCGCGAGGGCCTCTCCCGGTTCTGGGCCGAGTACTACCTGATCCCGCTCGGCATCGCCTTCACCCTGATGGTGATCTTCATGCCCCAGGGCCTGCTGGGTTTCCTGAAGCGGCGGGTGAACCAGTAGGGTCAGGTGGTCCCGGTGCTGCCGAAGCCGCCCGTGCCGCGCTGACTGCCGTCCAGCTCCCGCACTTCCACCAGCGTCGCGCGCGCCACCGGCTGGATCACGAGCTGGGCGATGCGCTCGCCGCGGCCTAGGGTCACCGCGGCCGCGCCGTGGTTGATCAGCAGCACGCCGATCTCCCCGCGGTAGCCGGAGTCGATCAGGCCCGGCGCGTTCAGCACCGTCACCCCGGCGCGTAGCGCCAGCCCCGAGCGCGGCAGCACCAGCCCCGCGTAGCCCTCCGGAATCGCCACGCGCAGACCGGTCGGCACCAGCGCGCGGCCCCCGGGCGGCAGCGTCACCGGCGCGGCGGCGAGCAGATCGAGCCCCGCGTCGCCCGCGCGGGCGTAGGCGGGCAGCGCGAGCTCGGGATCGTCGCGCGTCACGTCGACACGGACGACGATGGCGGAGAGCTGGGTCACGAGCGCTTATACCACGAAGCGATTGCGCGCGCTGATCCTGCGGCGTAGCCGAAAGAGAAGGCCCGTCTGACAAATTTGGGGCCGATCCCGTCGGAGCGTCGATACACAAATAATTGATTCCACTGGCGTATTCCCTGGCCTTCGTCTTGCTAGGTGAAGGGACAGGTACAAGGAGGCAGGGACAGATGCTGCGAAGGCTGGGATTGTCGGGGCTGCTGCGAGTGGCCGTGATTGCGTTCCTCGGCCTGTCGCTGCTCGCATAGGCCGCATGCGACGGTCTCTCATCCTCACGCTGATCGCGCTGGCCGCGGCCCCTGTGGGCGCCGTGTGGGGCCAGACGCACGACCTGACGGCCGAGATCGCCCGCCTGCGCGGCCGGCTCGCAACTAACAGCGCGCAGGAGCAGCAGTGCCTCGCCGGTGCGACGCAACCGGTGTGGACGGCATCGCTCGCCACCGATCTCCAGGCGCTCCAGACCCGGGCCAGCCAGGCCGCCACGGAGGGGGCCACCGCCGAGGCCCAGCGCTGGCGCGAGCTCGCGCGCAAGGCCGCGGTCCTCGAGGCCCGCACGACCGCGAACGCGCGGAGCGGCGCCGAGCTGTTCCAGAGCCAGCAGATCGGGCTCGACTGCCTCGACCGCTTCTCGGCCGAGCGCGAGGCGCTGCGCGCGTCGCTCGAGATCGCGGTCGCGGACCCCGGGGCCTACGGAGACTCGCTCGGCGAGGTTCGCGACCACGGCACCGCGCGCCTGCACCAGGACCTGGTGCGACTGCAGGAGCGGAGCCGCGCGCTGTCGGCGCAGTGGAAGGTCACCCAGGTCGATGCCGGCGCCGGCGCGCAGGCGCTGCGAGCCGAGATGGCCGACCTGAAGCGGCGGAACACCGCGGCGCTCGAGAGCGACCCGGCGCGCGCGATGGCCGATCCGACCCTGCGGACCGCCGAGGCCCTGGTGGCGACCACGGAAGCGTGGGATCGCGAGCTCGCGGCGATCGGGCGCCTGAGCGCGGCCCGGGACGAGACGGAGCGCCGAAAGACACTGCTGGAGCGTGACGACGCCGCGCGACAGGCGCGCGACTACTGGGCCAGCGCGGAGCGGCTGCTCGGCCGGCGGGGGCCGGAAGGAGCGCCTAGCCGGGGAACAGCTTCTCCAGCATCTGGCGGAACTCCTTGAGCTTGAACGGCTTGGTCACCACCGGCGCCTTCGAGTCGGTCAGGAACGTCCGGTAGCCCGGGGCCTCGTCCTCGCCGGTGATGAACACGAAGAATGGCGCCGCGTCCGGCTTGAGCCGCCGGATCTCCTGGTAGAGCTTCGGACCGTCCACCTGCGGCATCTGCAGATCACTGACCACCAGATCGTAGGTCTGCGTCTCGAGCAGCTTGAGCGCGGCCACCCCGTCTTCCGCCGGGTCCACGGTGTGGCCATCCGCGGACAGGGCCTCCACCATCAGCTCCCGCATGTGCTCCTGATCGTCCGCGACGAGAACCCGCAGGGTGCGCATGCCTTCGAGTCTAGCAGATGCCAACGGGCGGGCGTATCGCTTCCGGGACATCCGCCGGTCACTCAAGAGCCGCAGAAAGATGCGGGTTCCACTGATGCAGATCACGGCAAGAAGTAGCACCGCGTACCCGCCAGACGCAACCCAGGCGCAACCAGCTTTACCCCCCAAGGCCCGTACCCCTTGAGAAGGCCACGCCATGCGTATACACCCGCGCCCGGTACCGCCCGCTTCCCGGTTCGGCCCTTCTCCAGAGCGCTACGGGGGCCGCGCTTGGCTTCTGCGAGGCGTTGCCGCATCACCTGAGCGTGAAGGTACCCCCCGAAGCCAGGGTCCCCGCCAGCTCGGGTCGCGGGAGTCCCGCTCTCTGATCCGCGAGCGCCACAGGCCGCCGCGCGGGCCCGCTAACTCTGA
>WNFL01440103.1_pt4 | contig 31634 bp, 31 predicted proteins | sample 5400361 | NCBI WGS metagenome assembly WNFL01 (sample SAMN13153351, study PRJNA577476) | soil metagenome | isolation source: 40 cm soil on Douglas fir-dominated hillslope | place: USA:California | collected 2013-09-17
ATGAAAATACCCGCCGAGGTTAGACTCGTCCGTGGATTGTACTCTGTTTGGTCCGTCAGGAGGTGGGACGATTGTTGCTGTCGACCCGCAAGTTGACGATTCATATTGCGCACTCGCAGCAGGACGCCTTGCATTTTGTTCAACGCCACTCTTTGTTTCAGTTGCGACGTCAGAATAGCGCTAACGGTTGATTCATGTTGTTATATCAGGAGGGTTTCAAAAGCCACTCACCTAAGGCCCTGCTCCCTTGCCAAGGTATCGCTCTTCTAGATGTTGTGCTTGACTTCTTTCTCCTTTTGTATGCAGGTTGCATCAGGGCAACCATTCATCTGAGTCATCTACTGAGATGCAGCAGTAACTTCTCATTAAGGCAGACAGCTATGAAATGCTGCATTCGGATAAGCCAGAAGGTTCGATCAGACTCTCGGGCGTTTGCAGCGGCTGAACAACGCCTTGCGGATGGCTGCGACGTAGAATGGGTTTAGATCTCATGTGCATATATATTTGCGTGTGGGATGGGTAGAGACTCCCGCCTCCACCATTAGACTTTTTGGGATGCGGCGCCAAGGCCACAGTGAGTGAAACCTCGACCTTCTTAGTTTCCACACTGCGTTTTACATCGACAAAAACCGGTTGGCTTACAAGGGTGGTGTCCAAGGGATCCTCTTCAGCTGGCTGATTCCGGCAAACCATCACCGCCTCTCAGTCGATGCGGTCCGAAGCAGGTGATGCCAAATTCTTCGTGGTGCTATTTACTCTGAATTAGTCATAGGCATGCAATGCCCAGACGTGGAGGGCGTCAACCTGCATTCGTTTGTGCCTACCTGCCTCCGCATCTGATCGAAGGGAAAATTTCTCGTTCTGCAACACAAGACCTCCACGAGGGTAGGCGGCCGTTTCGGTAGCGTGCCAGCCGCTTCTACACATTGCGACACTCGGGTGCAAGCCCATCCAACCTACTGCGATAGCTCCTCAAATTTGTCATTCTGCACCTCCAATCTTCTGTTGACAGCAGGTCCAAGCGCTCAGTTACAGTATTATTTGCAGGAAGCCCTTGTCAGCTGGGGTCATTCCAGAGGATGACTATCGCCAAATCGCCATAGTCTGTCCAACATCGAGCTCTCGTGAGTTTTAGATTTCGTCCGTTCCTCTTAATCATGGTACCTACCTCTAATTGCAACAAGTTACAAGAGCACACTTCCGTAGAGAGCATTATCATTAGCATAATACGCCACCTGATAACAACGAACCGCGTCCCTTTCAATGTCCTCTCCTTGCTTCCCGGCTCCTACGATGGACTGGTTGTGTTTCGCGTCGAGGGCAATACCGATCACAGGTGTAGTTCATTCCTCGACGACGGGGTATAATGAGAACGCAGGCGGATCGCTTCTTGACACCAGAAATTTAATCGCCTATCTCCTCCAATCGTGAGCTTCAATCCATTAATTTTGACCCCAGGATGGGGGGGCCTACTGCCGCATCGGTCGGCTAGCAGGTTGGTGAGACGTTCCCAGCCTTCGCCCTTCTCTCGCCCCTTTGTCTCTGACCGTTTGCCCTCCTGCCCATTATATAGTAGTATATTCGTATGTATCTTACATGCCTGTCCTGTAGTTACCTGTGATAATATACCAACCATCGGGGCTGGTGTCCAAACACCAATCAACCTTGGTCTCCTCCACCAGACCCCTAGAACTGCCGTACTACGTGCCTTGGCTAGGCTTGACTACCCGATTTGTGACAGGTGGCACATAATGCCAACTTCCCTTCCTTGTAAGGACAGTCGCATACCTTCTCGTGCCGAAATCCAACGTGGTCAGGTCTTTGTCCAAATCGACAGCCTCAGCAATATCACTACAAGCATCGTAATTTGCCTAGCTAGAAACATACTGGATACCGGGAGATATAATGCACTCCTATATCATGACCAACACCCTCGTCAGCAGAGTCTCGTCTTAACCTTCACGCCGCAGGGTCAGCACCGCCGCGCGAGTCTGAACCTCCGCGGCGAACTCGGTCATCGTACTTGTGGATCAGATACGGCTTGGCCGTTATGAAGACGAGGCGCGCTCTGATCGGCAGCTGCTCCGCCGTTACCGCTTCGAACTCAACACGCGGCCCGGATCCCCACTCATTACTTACTCCAGGCGACGTTTGAAAGGCAGACGGCATGGTTTGCGACCAAGACATGCCCTCAGACGCACTTGGATTGAAGTCACTTCTCCCAATTGTTCATACTCTGGAGTCCTAGTCCTTCAGGTTTCACCTGAGAGCGGCTCCGTTGACCTTCGAGACAATCGACGCACGGCCCAGCTCTTGAACAGGCTGCAGACTTATTTTTAGCTCTTCGGAGTGGGCTGACGATCTCGTTTTCGAAAGTCGAGGGCTTCAGGAGCACCCATTGTAGCCATTCCAACATTCGAGAGACTCAGGTGAGTTTCGGGAATGGACAAGTGATTGAGATGTGGGAAAGGTCCTGTTGGCCTTGTCATCTATTAGTGCATCACTGTAACTAGCACCATTAGTCTGCCATACCTATTTCCCTTTTAAATTCCATAGATCCGTGGTTCTCATAACGCCCGTTGAGGAGCCCACTTTAATTTATTTGTGAGGGAAATGCGTCATGCACCGTAGCGCCGTTTGTGGGACTCCAGCAAGATTTGCTAGTGGGGTCCTCTCGCTCGTTAGACAGTCTGCCTTGCCAAGGATATCAATATCTCGTGACGTTTCAACCCTGTACTAATCATTGGAAGTGGAGATAGGATTTCGCTGTCCCAAAAAAACAGAACCTCATGCAATCCCAAGTGAAACAAGGCCAAGTAATTACAGTTATGTGATGAATGCAATATAACGCAGGCGGGGTATATGGTGCCCAAGGTGTCTATGAGATAAACGTCGTGATGTCTGGAGCCCCTCGAATACACAGTCCCTCTCCATGTCTAGTAGTTCATTGTGGTGCAGTCGCCCTAGCTGGACACGTCCTGTAGTGATTCTGCAGATTTTGGCGAAAAATAGGTGCTTCACTGTCGTAGGGAGCGATCAGTGAAAGCAATGGCTGGAGCCGAACAGGTACACGCACCAATCTGGGCACTCTTTCACTTCCGGGTTGATATGGAGCCTCAGTTGCTGTGCGCTAGTTGCTGCGTACCCACTATAATGAAGTGGATTCATCAAATCAATGGCAGAACTGAAAGAGGAGGCATACCATGTAGTCGCTTGGCATTGGCCATTACAGGCAAAAGGACGGTATTGGAGATGCGATCGAATGTGTGCGAGGATCCGCCACTTTTTGTGCATGGTCGTCCCACAGTAGTCCGCATGGTCGTTATTGACTGGAACTCGACACTGGAAACGGTTGTTGAGGGGTGGAGAAAGTCTGATGAACCATTTGAGGAGCAGGTGTTCGATCTTATCATGATCGGTAGAGCCGGCCTGACAAGCACGCTCAAACCTGTCCCATTCGTTTGTGTCGTCCCAGAGGGTTGATGGAAGAGGGGTGACACCAAGTACATGTTCAATATAATGTGGTGCTTGCTCGCATGTTTGGTGGTGGTCATCACTGAAAGAAGGCAGTACGACTCCGTTAGAGCCGGAGGATGGTCCACCTGGCGCACATATCAGCATGGCTTTGTAATCCCAAACAAAGGCGTAACTTTACCGTAAGACATTTGGCTTTAGTGTATCTTCGCCCTTCGCCTGACTGTGATTTGTGTGGTGATGGGATCACGGTGGTATTTTGTGTGCCTCTTATAGCACACATTTTCCGCCGCCCGACTCCAAGTATCTCGGATGGCTCGTGAATCCCCACAACCAACGGATATGTGATCCTGGTACAACAACCTTAGCCGATAAAATTGGAAGAGCCTGGTAGCCTCAAGTTATCTGAACATCTCTATAGCCCAATGATGGCAGTGTGCAACCATCAGCGTCGGTGGCCCAGTGGCAATCGCGCGTGACTCGCGGAAAGTCGCCTTGATGTCTCAGGCAAGCATCCGTAATTTTCCGACACGGAACTTCCGTGTCACTCATATGGAGAACTCTGAGCACCTTGGGATTTAAATATGGCGGGCCACAGGTTGAACCCTGAGAATGCCAGGGCGATGTCGACTGACCCGAGGTGAGCAAAGCCGGTGAATGGTTAGAGCAATCGACCGAATATCCAGTAAAGTTCTTGGACCGTCTGGCAGGCAGTGATGCATAAAACCCATTGGTTAAGGATGCGAAGAATAAAGAACGGGTTCCGAACGGAGTATCAGAGGGTGAAGACGAGGTGACGCGGCTGACGCCCTGATTGAAACCTGCAACCATGATGAACGGCAGTTCTTAGATAATGAGAGACGGGCTTGCCAGTCTGCATGGACGTCTCAATGAATTAAAAAAAGAAGAAAAAAAAAAGATAATCTACTCGAGTAAGGAGGGGAGGGCGTAAAATGTTTGAAATATTGCCCACAGAGTAAGGGAGAAGGTGCAAGGCCAGTGGAAGGGAACGAATTTTCGATACTATCCGAGGGCGAGCCCGGCGAGACTTGAATTGAACAACAGGACTATGTCTGAGTTGGTGTAGAGTTGGTGCAGAGGGTATGTAATTGGTGCAAAAGGGCGTCCGAGAGCGGTCCCTAGACGATATTAGCGACAAGTCTCCTACGATGCGGCGCAGGTCTGCATAAATTGAATATAGAGTATTGATGCCAGTGGATTCGGGCGTTGTAAGCCCGTATCGCCAGCCACGTCAAAAATTGACAGCGTTGCCCAGCGCGAGATATGTTTCCGGCCTCCGACGCTATCGCGGTCTTGCTCTACCGAATTGTTGTACTAGCCAGGGTCCTCGAGTGTGTTCATGACGGAAGGACAGCTGCCTGCTGTGATACTCGAACTGATGGACGAGGCCAAGACAAGAAAATGCAACAGAGCCACTTCCGCGTCCAACCCATTCAATCAATCCATCACGGAGAGCTCTTCTGTTCGGTCCTTTGCGTCATCTTGAACGGTGGTCGCCATAATCCCCGGGGCAGAAGCATGACATTAATGCATTCTGTGGCATCGAGGCATTCTCTCGCGAGCATCCCCTAAGGCAGCTGAGGTGCCCTCATTTCGCCTTCTCAGCTCACAACAGCTCGTAAAGCGATCGCGGTCCTATCTTGCGTCTTATTGCTAGCATGCAGGTTAGCGATACCAGTATGTGCACTGCGGACACACCCTTGTAAAATGTCGGGAAACATATATACTATTAGCAACTGAATGACAATGACCGACACTACAACTACCGCTGATGCAAATGGTAGCACAATTGTATTTAATCGGTGCTACTACAAGCTGTCGTGTCAAACATGTAATCATAAACTCCTAAATCTTCCGTTTCCTCTTAAGCAGACTAGATACCTTATACCAATCTCTTGGCTTTTGTTTGTCTTCAAAGAGGTCATTGTCTGACCCGGTTGAGTCACTGTCGGTCTCATAGCTCAATATGTCCAATATGGGAAACATCCTCCTGACTGCGGACACAAAGTCTTGTGCACTTGCTGGAGGGACCGAACTCGAGACATCAAAGTACCGAAGTTTAGATATCGATTTTGGGATACCCTTCAACTCGTCGGCAGTAACGTCTGATCCGTCAAACTGTATGAAAAGGTGCTCCAGATCAGGCAAACAGGAAAACGGCTGCAGATCGATGGTCGTCAACAACGAGTTGCCATCCTCGTCTGCAATATCGGTGGCCGCTTGGAAGCATTGGAGCTTGGAGAGCGAGTCACAGATCTTTTGGATATCGTCTGAAAGTAAACGAACTTCTATGTGGCCCATCAGCTTCAATGTGGTGAGGTTTCGGCAGTCGAGCAACGGTTGAAGTTCGTGAATGGTGATACGACCCTGCGACTCATCGACATCGCGATCGTTAAACCACAATAATGAAGATATATGGTATATGAAGGACATGAGAGTGGAGCCGTGCAGTTTCGTCAGGTGTTGGAGGACGTCTCTCAAGACGAATGAGACGACCGGGTTACGTTGAATGATGAGGAGAGAGGAAAAGTTTGGCGACTGAATAGACTGGAACAAATGAGGGAGTAAAGTGACGCTGTGACCCCAATGAAGCGATCGGAATGCAGGAAAGCCAATTAATGGCGGGACTAGTTCGAGTTTCTCGAGTCCTGAGTCGTGCTCTGAATCAAGGTGTTCGAGTTTGGGGAGTAGCGCAAATCTGGGAAGCAATTTCATGAGAAGTGATTCCGAGAGGGACGGCAGATGGAGGGTCTTCAGCTGCGATAAAGCTCCCCATTTGATAACCGTTTGGCCATCAAGAGAAAGAAACTCGATATTTGGTGCAAGGCGCGCCAAGCTCTTGAAAATCGTCGGCCAGGTTGGTTTCAGGAGCGTTGTCATTTGGAGGTCTCGGAGGTCTGGAGTTAGGATGAGATGATGGTGGTGTTCCCACTCCCAAAAAAAAGGGCACTGTGATATATATACACGATGGAGCTTTAATGGTAAGTTGGCTTCCCGAATCGCCAGAAGGAAGGTCCAGTCAAGGAAGTCGTCCTTCATCACCAAGGAGTGAAGGCGCCTTATCAGAGGGCGGAGCTCCGAGGTCTCTGCTTCTGTCAGAGCCAATGCCGTTCCTGCTGTCGTGTTCGGAGCAGGGGCTCCCCATGTGCGTGGCCTGTTCCTGTCATCTTGTAGCTGGATATACATAAGTGTTTGTTGGTATGAATTGCCCTCATGACGCACCCTCTGGGCATAAGACTGGACAATACCCAGTAGAGTGTCCAACCCTGGTTCAAAGTCTTTCCATAGCATCTAGGAGGCAAGGTTTAGATCATGAAAAGGGCGTGATAAGGACCATACGTCTATGCTGACTGAGGAAATTGCTTTGCAGACCAACGTGAGGTGAACCAGCGCCCTGCCACCACGGGGGTCATGCGAACACCAGAATACGATTTCGTGCAGGATTTCGGTAACACGAAGAGCTCGATGGCAAGCCGAGTCATGCATGATTACCAATTGGTCGTTTGGTGGAGTTGAAGAGACAGTCAAAAAATGCGCAATGTCGGAATTTGAGATGCAGGGTACTCCGGTAATCAGAAGAACCTAGAGGCTGGGAATTACCACAGCCACCTATAGAAGGTCCTGGGGCGGGCCTCGAACTACGAGTCCTTTTCTCATAAATTCGGTTTCACGGAAATTCTAACATGGGATACGACATGAACTCCTAATGACCCCTGCATTGATAGTATACAGCGGTCTGTCAGGTTCGCACGTGCAGACTTTGAAGCCGTCTCAAGTGATTGTAGCAGCCCCCCCCAGACCCAACAGAATTCTAACAGGTGTCTCGGGGCTACCACCCTCTCATCTGGATCATTAAGGCTACCCATGCAAGCAGCCTCCAAAGCGAACAAGAACCCAACGAACTTCCCTGTGTTAAGAGCCTTCCATCCGAATAATTGAAGCAGCTGCTCTCCATTCTGCACTAAAAATTTACCACCAACCACCTCTTCCTGTGTACAGTGAAGTTACAAGCCCACTCTAATAGGCAAATTAGAAGAGACGAGACGAGATGGGTCACAAATTGGCTAGCCTGATTCAGTGCTGTCCATATTCACTCCATCACAGGCAAATACTCGACCCGAAGCTGGTCGATCGCAACAATTCGGAAACCGTACCGACACTAGCAGAGTACATCAATGTCTCAACTCAAAGGCCCTCATGAAAGGAAAACCTACTGTACTTGATCCAGTTCATCGGAGGTTGGAGGAGAAGATATCCGGTGGTTCCGTCAGCAACCTTTTAAGCTGTTGGACAGCCACGCCGACTTACAAGCTCGAACCAAGCTCACGGCAATAAGAGCAAAGGCCGTGGACCCCAGCTGAACTAGATTACACTCGACAGTAAAGACAAGGGGGCGACTGGCGCGGTTGTAGGTACGGAAGTTGCACATAAAGTAGAGAAGAGTGAAGGAAATCCGATGTTGATGGGGAGGTTCGATACCACTTCGCTTATTACCCATGGAAATACTTTCTGTGGGAAGGTGAGTGCTCAGTATGATACGGTGGATCAAGGACGGACGTATAGGTGATCGGCTCGTTCGCGATCAAAGACCACAAGCTCGGTTTCGCAGTAACGATATATACCGTTAACCACAGTGAGGTAGAAATATCCCGGGGGCTATAGGCAGCTATCAATGAGAAATTCAAATGCAGGAGAGATCAGTTGACAAACCTGTTGATAGCAAATAGTCTTGAGGCTTTGTATATCAGTAGGCATCTGCAACAGACTGTAAGCAATTAGGACGATGCATCAAGACGCGTGTTGACCTCGTCGAGCCTAAAAAATGAAAGGCCGAGAAGCAATCCGATGACAATAGACTGGAAGGCGAGGCCAACTGTCTGTCCATAGTTCCTGAAAGCGTTCTTGCATGCTCTATAGAATAGTGGACGTGAGGCCGGGCACAGATTATCATACAGTCATGACAGACACACCGACCAGTCAGGGCTCTAATTTGAGCAATGAGTCCAGGCCGTCTCAGCGCAGGGTCAGTGCTGTGCCCAGAATAGACTCTCTTGAGTTCAATCGTCCCGGGTTATTCTTCTCCAACTGCTTGCCATTCACTTGTACCGTGTGCTCCTTCAACGGCTCGCAACGTACGCAGCCCCTCTGTCTTTCCAAGCTTGGACAAGTCTCTGAACCCTTGCTCGACTTGCACCCCTTTGTTCATCTTCGCCAATTTCAACACTGCTAATGTCGATCAAGGAATCCAACGGGTTCGTGCCTGGCTCCGGCTCTCCGACGAGCTCTTTGAACCATGGTAAACATTTGCTAGTGAGCCCACTGTAAACCACGTCGCCCTTGGAGAGCAGGAGAATCCGTGTGAAATGCCCGAAGAAGGGACAGGACTATTGTTTACGTTTGGTTGCGCTTCACAAATATAGCTGAGGCAATGTGAAGAGAAGTTGATATGCTGAGAAGGCGTCGAGGCCGGAAGTTGGTTCATCAAGAATGATGATAGAAAGGAGAGAATCCAAAATACAAGCGATGGTCACTCTCCTTCGCTCTCCACTTGAGAATACCCTTTCGCAGGCCGCTGAACCCGCTAATTACTGAGTCTGCTGCATCACTCAATCCAAGCTCCTCTATCTTGAGATCGACAATATGTTTGCGGGTTTCTTTGAAGATCGAGCCGGGGACGCGAAGGGCCGCTGCATAAGTCAAAGTTTCCCGAGCTGAAGAATGAGTATTGAGTCTTGAGTCTCGGTATGCGTAGATGTTAGAGTTACCAGTCAACTTAGGTAAGAGAAAACCAATCTTGTCCTTCATGCGCTAGTAAAGTACGTCGGTCTCCATGGGGCACACCCTCGAGTGTTTACTTAATATCTCTATTGATTGGGGTGGTTATCTGCGGCCTTATGTATCGTTCTGGTGCAACTACAGGTAGCTGAGTGGCAGCCACCCATCACACGCTGAACTGCTCTGTCAAGTTGTTCAAGGACAATAGGGACCTCCGTACGGTACATGTACGCTGCACCAGAATCAAGTACGATGAAGTACGAGACCATACGGTAACCGGCAGCGCAATTCGGGAGACCTACCCAGAGTGTATTGGAAGGATTGCAAGACGATTCACCATTGCCGTCAACAGCGTGGATTTTTCCGTTTCCACTTCCCCCCCTGAGGGAGGAAAATTCACAAATACTCATCAATCGCGCTACGGCGGGCAGATTGGCAAAAAAAGCTCACAGAGCAGGGAGCTCTCCGCTCCCACAAGGCGCGGTCACGTTGCGAATTATGGTTTTGTCGGGGTTGTCAGGCCCATTGGCGCCGAGGAAGCTGGGCACCGATACTGGGACAGGCAATGGTAGATAATGCTGAGGAGGTATCCCAATTGATAAATCTTCGAAGTAGAGGTCAAATGGCAGAGGAGAGGGTAACGAATATTTCGGCCTCCCGAAGCGCGAATTTTATCACTCCTCGGCCTTGAGGTTTGCCCATTTCCCATTTCCTTGACGCTTGAAACGGATATGGGGTTCTTACTCTCAACTCGTCAACTTACTGGGTGCCAAGTCCGTATTCGTGCGCTCCAGAGGTACCATCGCTTCTTGGGGTTGAAGAGGACGCGAGCGAACGGCTCAATAACCAGTTCCGCACGAGTCGCCTTCGAGGAGCGAAGCAAGTAGAGCATCGCTTTGGCAATAGCTGAGATTGCCTAACGTCCTAAAGTCCGCAAACGTCCGCAAACGTCCACAAAACTAGAATCGCGGCAATTCCTTAGGCTCCCCTCAGGAGTTGCATACTCTCACTTCTTGTTCTGTGCTTCCGAAATCGTAAGACTTGTTCTTCAAAATTGAAACCTTCTCTCAAATTCCCTGCCGTGCTCCCAGCTTTGGATCCTCGAATTTGAACAATTGCAATTGTATCACTTGAAGCATCACGTCGAATGGGCTACCCCATTTCGCTGGTTGGGGCACCCATCACGGTAATACCAGTCCCATCGGTTGTCGAGGACTGGTAGCGAGTAAGGAAATTGTCCATAACAGAGACAGCGAGTACTCCGAGTTTTGTGGGCACAACACCACAATCGGCAGGCATGGCGCCAAAACAACCTTTGTTCCATCAACCTTAGACTCCACCTCAACGTGGGAAATATATCCCGATCTGGACCTGAGATCTCAATATGCAGCCTAGGAAACTGACGGCCCGTAGACGCCCATCCGAGGCGTCTGAGGCGTGCAGGAACGACATGGCAGTTAGGCCCGGGCCAGGCCAGGGCATTGAAAGAATCGGGAACACACACCGTCTCCCAGGACTTGCAGGGTAGATCTATTTGCAACTCTAGAAGGTATAATCAAGGCTTAAAGACGGAGAACCGGGTAAAGTCATTCTCGTTTGTAGGAACCTCTCTCGCTTTGTAAGTGACATTACTGTCCATAACCTCAGAAGTGCTTTAGTTTCGCATGGTTGTCAGCCATGTGGCATCCGTTGCGTGCGCTTCTCGACCCAATTGAGGCATGCTATTGAATCTTGTGGCGTCAGGAAGTACCGAAAGAGTTCTATGCTGGCAATTTGTACTGCGAGGCGAGTTGTCATTAGTTCTTAGCGCCACATATCGGACGAACAATATGCAACGCCCAAGCTCATTCTGTATTGGGGAGTCCCGGTTCTCACTGAAGCCATTATGGCTAACGTGCCCTACCATACTCCTTGAGGTGCACACCGAGATTGACCTGCCGGGGCTTTGCCATCCCGGTGTCCAACTGGGGTTTATAAACCCCATGCCCTCGCACCTCCAGGGTCCAGATACATCTCCAAAGTACTCTGGTAAGCGGGCCTTATTTACTTTGCCTCGCTGCTCCCTTGAATCTAATCGTTTGCCACACAGCTCGAGCTATCCGTCGCTTTGACATTACAAGATGTCCTTACCGTCCTTGCCCACATCCTCTCAAAGCCCACGGTTCTACCAGGACCATCAGTTGACGGTACAGAGGGAGTTAATTCAACAAATCGACAACAAATATCTCCCTGATCTCCAGGAAGTCTTCAACACGCCACAGTGGCTCTATCAAAACGAACCACTTACGCGCGAGACCATCAAGAGGTTCTGCCCCAAGGACCCTGTTGAAAAGAAATTTGTCTGTGTCTTCTGCCCGGACGCATCGTTCACACAATCCACAAAAGCAGTGGAGCACATCCAATCGAAGCATTTTAAACTTTTCCCCTTCGACTGCAAGGAATGGTGAGTGTGTTTTTCAACTTCCCCTTGCATTTATCTAATGCTCCCCCCAGTCAGACGACCTTTCTACGTAACAATGAGCTTGAGAAACATGAGAAGACCCACGAAGATCCTGAGGACATTCCGTGCCCCAATGATTGGTGAGATATACCCACTGGTACTGACAAGGATGTATAGTGACGGTGGTTATTTTTGTCAGTGGCACAAGATTTAAGACTGACAAGATCGGAAACATAAATCGCCACCTACGCGAATGGTGCTCTTTACGCGACGCTTGAGCGGACAAGTTAGCACGCTTATGAGTTACCTTCCCTCTTGCAAAGAGTTTGAATTCGCCATGCGCTAGCAGCCAACTACACAGTAATTTCACCTTCTAGTATATTCTCGTAATTCACGTCATCGAACTCTACATCGTGCAGTCTTGTATTTCCCACTATTTCCTGCCGAGGGCACGTCATCCTGTATCAATTACGTTACCAATAGATCTATAATTTGACCCTAGCCATGATTCGTGCTATCAGCGCCTCTCCGTCATATCCAACCAGGTGATGTCAACAATAATGCTCTCATCGCTGGTCCGCATTATAATATGGACCAGTAATGAGGGCAATCTAGCGACAAAGCCTAAGTGGGTCTTCTATGTCTGGATCTGGACAAGGATACAGGCCAGTGAATATAATTGGATCTGTCTCATTTCTCGACGATCGTGCGGCGATGAAGACACAAGAGGTGCCTCTGAGGCTCAAGTGAACATCGATGGTGGATGAAATATACATGTGTACTTTCCAAAATGTGTAAGAATGTCTTTCGCCTCCTGTAGAAATTCCCGCCCGCGAGTATCAAATAAAGCACCATCCTCGGTCTGTACTTGGGTTAATTAACATAAGGGCATTTCTCCTGACCGTTCTCCTCAGGAGAACCAATCCGCTTCACTATAAAAAAAGGGTCAGACCTTCATTCCACAGCTTGACCCCAACCTCATCCGTCTCTTCACTCATCAAACGTGTATGATACCATTCATATCGCTCAACTTGCCCCTCATGCTCTTGCAGATACCGCAGAACGAACACATCATGTCGCAAGCCGGCCGTCAAGACCTCACCGACAAGGTTACCTCAGCGGTCAAACCCGACTCGCAGAGTACGTCGTGTCCCCCATCTTCATGTTTATCTCTCCCAACTCCAACCCGCGTCATTCCCGCACCCACCTTCTCCTGTTGACGTCTATTCTTCAAACGAGCAGAGACGACGAGCGAGTCCATCACGGACAACGTCAAGGGCAAAGTCGATGGCGCGCTCAATGCGCTCCAGCCTGAAGATTCCAAGAGCACCACCCAACAGGGGGCGGATGCTGTCAGTGGTGGTGGTGGGCAGGTACATTGCTTCCCTTTCTCTCCTCCATCTCGATCGGGTACTGACGTGGTGTTTATTGGTATGCCAGGACCAGCGCTCGCTCATTGACAAGGCCCGTGATGCTGTCGGATTGTGATGCAGCATGTAGAGTTCGTCGCGCCTGTTTTGTACTTCCACGTGTCTGTAACGGATTGGAGATATTGAATTCAGTTGATTGTTGAGAGTGTATTGCGAATCATCGCCGCAGAGGTTATCGCCTCCTTGAACATTTGAAGTAGGTTCAGTTGGGATAGCAGTGGGAAGTCAAAACAGTAGATTCATTCAGTTAGACGGTTTCATAGGCAGATAGGCCTACTCGAACGACGGAAGAGAGACATGGTGTCAGTTTGCTGCTTATGCTCTCTGACTGGGAAATCCCAAACCAGGAAATTGAGGGAAGGATAACTTTTGTACAGGAGGTAAAGGAAGAGGTAAGTTTGCAAGCAGTCGACGGGGAACCGGTGAACTGAACTGGTGGCCAATAGACAGCGAGCGCGTAGTCTTATTGGTAAACCTGAACAAGAGGACATCAAATTCATTCTTCTGTGAAGGAGAAACAACCGCGCACCTTCTTCTCCGCATCACTCATAGCCCTCCACCTGGCACCAGCCAGCTTGGCAAACCAGGTGGACTTGTTGACACCCTCAGGAGCCACACTGGAATCAATCTGTCCCGTACTGCGCATCTCGATGGAAAATTTCAAGAAGCCGTTGAGTCGGCGCTTGGTGGACAAGACGTCTGGGCCGAGCTTGCGGGGTTTGGTCCCCGGCTTGGTCCCCGTCTTGCGGTACTTGTTAATCACCTGCACGTCAGACTGCGAGAGGCCGTGTCGCCATTTGTCGTACACGAGTTTGCGCTGCGCGGAAATGTCGCGACCCTCGGACCGGAATGCCTATGGAATTGGGGGGTTATCAGAGACGAAAGGAGACAAATGTGAGTAGAGAGCGGGAAAGCGGGGGGTTGTGGAAGGCTCGAGGAGGGTGATAATCGGAAGAGTTGGGACGCGATCGAGAAGGCCTTCCGACGTGCCGCGACGAAACTGCCGATGAAGCGGAATAGACGGACGGACCTCTTTCTCGGTGTCACTGAGGGCCCCCCACATATTTCGGACGAGTACGAATGCCTCCTTAATATCAGCGGGCTTGGGATTGAGAGTAGGGTACATGCGCTGGTAGAAGATACCAAACGCGGGCATTTGACGCGGAGGAGGACGAAGGCGGGCTGTTTTCCCACCTCAAAATTAGCCAAAGGTAGAATAGAGTGCATAGGATGGGGAACTGACGCGTGTTGCGGGGTGTTTCAATTTTGGCCACGACCTTTTTGGCCACGACCTTCTTGGGCTTCGCGACAACGACCTTTTTCTTAACGACCTTTTTCTTAGGGGCTGGCTTCCTAGCCTTGGTCTTAGATTTACTAGCCGTGATAGCCGTTTTCTTCTTCGTAGCAGCCGATGTCTTTGGAGGATTTTTCCTCCCGGTGGTGGTCGTAGCTTTCTTGGTGGTCTTTTTCTTTGTTGTGGGGAACGCAAGGGGTGCACTGAGGGAGAAAAAGCGCGAGCGAGCGGCGACGACGAGAGTTGGAGATGACGACAAAGTTGGTAGTCGTCCGACCAGGTTTGTGAGCGTGTTGAGGCCCGAACGACGTGCCAGTGCCTGGCGTACGAACACAGAGAACATGGTTGGAGGCGTCACTGCGCTTGGCTGGAAGAAAACGAAACCAAGATGCTGTTTCGACAACTGGGTTAAACAATGGAACAAACACGAGTCATTGTTTTATTGTGACCAAATTTCTCTGGGTTCTAGATGTCGCTGGCTCGGGTTCTCTCACCCACTATTCGCGAAATCCGCCTGCTGTGTTGTCAAACGGGCGCAGCCTCGGCGGGGACCAGGTCAGTCGTCCTGCATACGGATACGCTCACAGCCCAGGCGCTAACGAAGCCACCGCAACACAGACAGTTCATCCTCTCAGCATATCCGGTGCTTAAAAAACACAATCCTGACCTCCCCGTGATGATTCGGGAGGCACATGGCACACCAGCGCGGGCGTTTGCTCGATTCGGTTAGTATTTCTCACACAGACTCCTGGATTATGGCTAATGATACGGTGCAGAACGAGGAGTAGAACAGCATGTCGAGCTTGATGGGCTGAGTGCAACCGACGTTGAAGCACGGGTGACGCAGCTTTTGACAGGATCGCAGGCGTAGAAGTTGGACTACGAGTCGAGGCTGTATGTATTCCGTTCGAGCTATTGCACACATTAGAAACGTACTGGAGGGATACTAGGGAGCAGGCTTGCCTCTGCCTCGAGGTCCTCGCGCATCGATTCTTCCTCGTCGGTTTTGATGAGTAGGTGGGTTGCGTCCAGGTCCTCAATGACGAATTGCCGGTTCTCGGGCCGCTTGCTGTTCATCTGCAGCAAAATTTGCTTGACGGCCGCGTCGCTGCAGGGAAATAAGCAGATGGCTTTGGCACTGGCACTGGCACTGGCAGTCTCCGCGCGCTCACCAAGTGATGAGAGCTCCTGTAAGAGGTGTGAATGAGCATCACAGTCGAATGTAAATTATATTTTGGTTTGTGTACCTCGTACTGCCCTCATCTCGCTTGTTTTGTGGTTTGTTTGTTTGACAGAGTGTGCTGTGTCCGAATCCAACCAACGTCATTCGACTGCTCCCACGTTCTGTACCTTTACGCCAACAAGTTTACAAAACACCCTTCCCAGCACCCCCAGCGCTCCCCATACTCCCCGCACTCCCCGCACTCCCATCCCCCTCCCGGTCACTCTCCAACTCCAGGAATCCACCATCTACTGTGCTACTGACTACCAGAGCCGTCGCTACATTACCTCGGCCCATAAGGAGAGCACTTAGCATTATGTCTCTACCACCTCCACTCGGTAAGCCACCATTCTTGGTTTGTATCGGATGCGGAGCTCAAACGCAGGCAACCAGCCGCGGTTGCAAATACTGTAGAAGCCTCTAAACGACTTGCCGCGTATACCGCCGTCGATCGCCATGTCCTCCCCCAGCACAAGGTGGATTTCGTCCTTCCCTCGACGTCCTACGCATCCTACCTATGATAGTCACCATACTGATGACAACGCATCTGCTAGATAATAGGCATCGGGTCAGGTCAGCTGCACTCTCTGGCACGAGCGGGAGCCCATCACCGTGAAGGGACTTACATGCACACGTAGGATCGACAGTGCCCTACGTCGTGGAGCGAATTGTAGCGCAGGGTGTAGAGGTGAACAACCCAAGGGTGTTCATCCCCACGGGTGCGTCCGCCTTTTGACTCGTTCCCAACATCATCCACCCCCTCTGCAATCACCATATCCACATACCATTCAATCTTCTTCGTAGGAAGGAGTGAATGATTGAGTGACTAGCTCCGCAGGCTTCCAATCAAAACAACTCATCATCGCAGCTAACCTCACCCTGGGGGATATAGACCAGTACCCCCTGATTGATGTCACCATCGATGGTGCGGACGAGGTCGACACCGCGCTCAACTGTATCAAAGGCGGTGGCGCGTGCCATTTGAGGGAAAAGGTCCTTGCGGAGGCGGCGGAAACGTGCGTTTCTCCCTCCCACTTTTATTTTCTATCCCCTTGTGGTACTTTCGTGTGGGCACCCCTGATGTGTGTTGAGTAGGTTTGTGGTCGTTGCAGATTACAGGAAAAACTCGCAGGTGCTAGGGACGTCTGTAGGTGTGCTTCCGCTTGTTTATCAAGCCTCTTATCCGTCCATTTTATCCTCAGTACGCACCCGGCGTCCCGATCGAAGTCTCCCCCGCAGCGTACGCCCCGCTCCTCGCACGCGTGCGGGCGATGGATTCGCCGGACGCTGCCCTGAGAATGGCAAAGGCAAAGGCTGGTCCGGTCGTCACGGATAACGGCAACTTTGTTGTTGATGCACCGTTTGGCCCTGCGGCATTGGCGGATCCGAAGCAAGTGAGTGGTGGAGGGATTCGCTTTATTATAATTAGCTCAAAAAAATTGTGTAGTTACTTGCCAGGCTCAAGATGCTCACTGGGGTCGTTGAAGTGGGGTTGTTTTGCGGTATGGCCAAGGCTGCGTATTTCGGCAACCAAGTAGGCACATTCACCTACCTTGAGTTCTTCTTTTGATGATTACTAATTACGTTGGATATCCGTAGGACGGAAGTGTGACTATACGATGGGCGGACGGGAACATCGAGAAGCTCCTTGGGGAGCATTAGCAGCGGTGGCTAAGATGAACTCAACAACAAGAGGAAACCATGATGTGCGTAGAATGACAATGTTGTAGCACCCCCCTCGCCTCTCTGAGCACCACACAGGCTGTCGTGTATATGATAACGAAGGAATAAAGTCGGAAGGGAAAAGGGTGCTCATAACCCAATCATTTGTGGTGGCTTGGGTGACCAGTGGATCTGTGATCAATCAGCCAGCTCGTCTGAACTCAGGGCCAGGGGTCATGAGGATGGAGCCTGGGTGGCGTGATTCTTGCCCGCTATGATTGGATTGGATTGGATTGGGTGGTGATTGGGTGAAATCGGGTGAAGGTTGAGTGAACGGGATTGCCCGCCTCAGCGCTTGCTTGTGCACTGAACAGAGCGCATATATAAACCCCTCATCCACCTTTCGGATATCAACAACAACTAACTCACCATGTCGCTGGCCATCCGTCCCGCAGCCCTCGACGACGCGCCTGCCCTCTCGCGCATATGTCTGCTGACGGCCGATGCAGGCCAGAGTGCAGAGAACCAGTGCACCATCAAGGACCTCCCGGGGACGGTGCACGCCCTGCCGTATGTAAACCTCGACAGCTGCTGGGGGTTCGTCCTTGTCGACTCAGGCGCGCCACAGGACGCCCGAGATCAAGTCGTCGGGTACGTCCTCGGTTCGTCGTCAGTGCGGAAGTTCGAAGCGGAGGCAGCGGAAAAGTGGTGGCCGCAGATGAGGGAGCTCTACCCGGTCTCGACCGTCACCAATGCGACCCTCTCGAGCTCGTCTGCAGGGACGGAAAATGCCCCGTCGATGCAGTATACGCCCTCGGATATCTACTACTTCAACCTCCTTGCGCACCCTATCAATACCGGCCAGGACGTCATCGATGCAGCTGGCCCCGCGTTCATGCACATCAATATCCTTCCCGAGTACCAACGCCAAGGCTGGGGACGGCAGATGGTGGAGATTGCCGTGCGGAAGGTTCGTGAAGATTTAGGGAATGTTAAGGGCAGCAGGGTATGGGCCGGAGTTGATCCGAGGAATGAGGAAGGGAGAAAGTGAGTCCATTTTTCGGTCTGGTGTTCTGGTGTTCTCTGGGATGGAACTCACGAAATGGCTTGCCGTGGTAGGTTTTATCTGAAGCTCGGGTGTGAGCTTGTCCCGAGCCAGGAAGGCGAATATTATGCGTTGGATATTGACAAGTTCCTTGGTGAATGACGTGCAGATTGAGTATCATCAGATTAGGTTGGGGGTGAGGGTGGCCCAAGGGGACGAAAACAACGTCAGGCTCAGAATAGGTGATCTATTTGATATAACCTCTGCTGTGAACAGTGACTCCCTGAAGTAAACTGTGACTTCCGTGCCTGCCTTCCTCGCGCGCCTTGTCCGGCCCGAGGCTATACCGCTTGACGTACTCGCATATCCCTCGAGCACTTGTTCGGTGGAGAGATCAACAATAATAAATACGTGAAAGAATTGGTTAAGATAGGAATGCTCGTGCTTTCGTGTTTTATAGCAGCAGCCGATGGTACCCAGTTCACCTTCGAGCACTTGTTCTAGGCACAGGCCTTGATGAACCCTATGAACCCTGTCGGCACTGCCATGCACCTGGCTCTCCTATTTACCTTCTGTGCCATGATACTCCACCCGAATTCCGTATCAACTCCCAGCACTCACTTCCTTACATGTGTATGACCTCATTCCAGCCCCAGTCCTCAACCACATGGGGTAAGGTTCAGTTGGGTTTGGCGATGGGTTCTGTAAATGGATACAGGTTGCACATTATCCTGCTCGAGGAGTTGGACGACGAAAACATCTCCGGGAATTGTCACATTCTTCGTAAATGAATCCATCTTCATATCAAATGTGCTTAAATAATTAATAAAATCAATGTTATACAGTCGGCACAATCTCAGTTATTAATCAGGGGAACCTTGCCCCTACAGGTTAAAAATTTGATGAAGTGTGGGGACTGTTCGGCCACCTGAGGCGTGGGTAATACTCTCATGACAACACGGTAAGTGAGTATTACCGGCATCCAGTGACGAAAACAACTCTTCAAGTAGAATAGCGTAAACTTTTGCGTCCACCTCGATCGCCTCAATCGACCTGAGGCATCGACCACGCCAGATTTTAGAGGAAGGACTAGCCCCTGCATATCTTCTGGTGCTCCTTGAGGTTTGCTCGATGGAACTCCTTGTAACTGACGAGAAGTGGCGAGAGGTCAATACCAGCCCTCGCCGTTGAAGCAAAGACATACCAAAGCTTACACGTGACAATATGTGGGTCAATGTGTATGTCAAGGTAACGTGGGTCCGCAGCAATGTAGTCACTAAAAGGCAAGGCTGAAGTGGCGAGTACTGCTACGCGATTGTAAAGGAAATATCCTACCAGACAACATTCCCGCACTTTCCTCCACACACAAACGGCCGATAATGGATATGGGTATCCTTGACGTGGCGAAGAATACGGTCTTTTCTCTGTGCTTGATGCTCGCAGTAAATAGGAGTGCCGTCGAAATTTGGGACTGGGACTTTGCATTGAAAGCTTCTTTTTCCGATCTTCAACACGAACGGTACGAATTGGTCGTCAACTACGGGCGGATCTATTTTTTCGGCAGCAATCAAAGCTCTTAGTGCTTCGAGAGTTCCTTTCCAGTTGGCGTCATGGAGTACTATTGAATCTAGTGGCTTCATGTTCGCATTTTGTAAGGCCACTTCACCTCGTTTGCAGAGGTCTTCCAACTGTGGATCGTTCGTCTCTGGGGATGTGTAGGAACGAGATTGAAGGTCAGCACCAGGAGCACTTGGTCCATAAGATCGTTCATGCATACCAGTTGGGAAAAATACCAAAAGCCGGATATGATGGCATCTAAGCCGGCTCTGATGCTATTGGACCACGCTGCTAGTCAGTCCACCTTCAGTATTCGCAGGCGTTTAGACCGACTCTAGGTCTGGTAACCAAGTCTCGCGGCTGTCACGCTTGAGTCGACCCGGCGATGAACGCCTTTAGCTTTCGCCTTTTGTCAACCCACCTCACCTCGCGATGAATTTCACACTGCTGGTTTTCCTAGTACGAGCAAATCTAGACAAACACATGGTGTACAAGGCGAGCAAAGCGAGTCCGTTTTATATACTACGGTGCCGACAGGCTGTGCATTCCGTAACAGGCTGTACATTCCGCAACAGGCTGTGCATTTTGCAGCAGGCACTGAGCGCTCGCACTCATTCCCGACTCCCGATACCTCGTTACGTTTGCAGTGTCGGAATTTGGTCTACTCGTGTATTCTGCTGCAATGTCCACGATAGAAGGCTTTATTGTTATTCATGCGACTTGGACCTGGCCACCCAGATGCGCGTCCGGCAACGCTCTGACCAATACTGCGCGTATGTCTCCACTTTGGTGTTGTGGGTGAGGCTGGGCTCAAGAAACGACGTCAGGCTCAGAATAGGTGGTCTATTTGATATAACCTCTGCTGTGAACAGTGACTCCTTAACTAGACTGTGACTTCCGCGCCTGCCTTCCTCGCACGCCTTGTCCGGCCCGAGGCCATACCGCTTGACGTACTCGCATATTCCTCGACTACTTACCCGGTGGAGAGACCAACAGTAATAAATACGTGAAAGAATTGGTTAAAATAGGAATACTCGTGGTCTCGTGTTTGTATGGCGGCAGCCGATGGTACCCAGATGACCGTTCATCACTCCCGCTTTACTTTGAGCACTTGTCCTATTGATGAACCCTATGAACCCTGCCGACAGTACCATGCACCTGACTCTCCTATTTACCTTCTGTGCCATGATACTCCGCCCGAATTCCGTGTCAACTCCCAGCACTCACTTCCTTACATGTGCGTGACCTTATTGCCCCAGCCTCAGCCACACCGAGTAAGGTTCAGTTGGGTTTGGCGATGGTTTCTGTCAATGGATACAGATTGCACATTATCCTGCTCGATGAGTTGGGCGATCCTTCTCTATTGTCGCTGCCGTAACTACAGAATTTTTGTTTGGCCACTACTCTCTCGGTCCCACATCCCAGGCGCCTCTAAGACAATTTCCGTGACATCTTCCAGTTTGTTTGAACCGTCTCATGCGGGCTCTGATGACTGGCTCGACGATGTGGTAAATGTAGTTGAGAGAAAGAACTCATTGAGCATCACACACAATTTCTCTATGGCTGGGCCAATGACTAAAACATCTCCGCGAATTGTTACATTCTTCGTAGATGAATCCATCTTCATATAAAATATGCTTGAATAATTAATAAATCAATGGTATACAGTCGACACAATCTTAGTTATTAATCAGGGGAAACTTGCCCCTCGGGTTTAAAATATCGATGCAGCCTGGAGACTGTTCGGCCACCTGAAGCGTGGGTAATACTCCAATGATAACACGGTAAGGGAGTATTACCAGCGGCCAGTGACGAAACAACTCCTCAAATAGAATAGCATAAACCTTTGCGTCCACCTCGATCGCCTCAATCGACCTGAGGCATCGACCACGCCAGATTTTAGAGGGAGAACTAACCCCTGCATATCTTCTGGTGCTCCTTAAGGTTTTGCCGATGGAACTCCCCGTAACTGACGAGAGGTGGCGAGAGGTCAATGTCGGTCCTCGCTGTTGAAGCAAAGACATACCAAAGCTCACACGTGACAATATGGGGGTCAATGTGTATGTCGAGGTAACGTGGGTCCGCAGCAATGTAGTCACTAAAAGGCAAAGCTTGAGTGACGAGTACTACTACGCGATTGTAAAGGAAATATCCTACCAGACAACATTTCCGCACCTCCCTCCACACACAAATGGTCGATAATGGAGATGGGTATCCTTGACGTGGCGAAGAATACGGTCTTTCCTTTGTAATTGATGCTCGCAGTAAATAGGAGTGCCGTCGAAATTTTGAACCGGGACTTTGCACTGAAAGCTTCTTTTTCCGATCTTCAACACGAACGATACGAGTTCGTCGTCAACTGCGGACGGATCGATTTTTTCGGCAGCAATCAAAGCTCTTAGTGCTTCGAAAGCTCCTTTCCAGTTGGCATCATGGAGCACTATTGGATCTAGAGGCTTCATGTTCGCATTTTGTAAAGCCACTTCACCTCGTTTGCAGAGGTCTTCCAACTGTGCATCATTCGTCTCTGCGGATATGCAGGAACGAAATTGAAGGTCAGTACCAGGAGCACTTGGTCCATAAGATCATTCATGCATACCAGTTGGGGAAAAATACCCAAAGCCGGATGGCATCTAAGCCGGCTCTGATGCTAATTGGACCATGCTACTAGTCAGTCCAATCTTAAGTACCCGCAGGCGTTTCGCCCGACTCTAGGTCTGGTGACAAAGTCTCGCGGTTGTCACGCTTGAGTCGAGCGGCGATGAAGCTTATCTCTCTCCGTGGGCTGAGGTATTACCCTCGAATGCCACTTCTCCTCAATGTCAGAATGTCCACATGCAGTTGAGCTTGGTCAAAGAAAGACGCGTGTGCTCAGGGACTGTCTGGGGCTGAAATGCTCGATGGCCGGGGCCGCCATGACGCGATGATCTGATGACCTGAAGGGAGTCGGGAGGGTGAATAAGAGAAAAGCCGTAGCCCGGGAAAAAAGTTTTCGTGTCCTGTATTCCTAGGTGGACCAGAAAGTCATCAACAACAGGATGGGCTACTGTCGATGGACTCGCATAGAATCTTAATAGCTCATCTAATCAAAAGGGCGGGTTATGGTGTAGTGATTGTGCCATTCGAGGCTCTTGTACTACCTCCGCAATTCCAACAACCCACCGCCGTGTGGACAAGGGCCTTGGTCGCCTTGACGAACGGTAACACTGCGACCACGAGACCGGGATACGAGCGGGAATATTGGTGTGCACGCGCATGCTGTGCCCTGCGGGTGTGGCGTCGTGGGTGACCACATCAACAAGGGCAGTCTTATGCCAGGTTGATCATCATATTTCCAAGCGGAATAGAATCGGAAAGAGCCCTTGAATTCGCGACTGCTCCCGCAATTGAATTTTTGTCGTGGAAAACTTGAGGTCGGGAGACGGGCCACTCCACACTCACTGGAGCGACAGGAGTTTGCCATAAGCCACGATTGCACGGACCCCCTGGCTTCAATGGACGGGAGTCGGGTCGGAGTCGGGCTGAGGCATCACCGCTGCGAGTCGAATCGGAGTGATCCAAAACCTGGGATGTCAAGGAGTCAACGCGAACTTCGTCGCTATCTTCAACAAAACGCACGGTAACAGAAATAGTTTCTGACGATGTGCTGTATCCAGTGGAAGACGGGTTATTATTCCCCGAACAGCGAAGCACGCCGAGAACGCATCAATAGGAGTCGAGAGTCGGGGTTCGGCAATATACCTTTGGAACAGTGACAGAGATTTGAGTAGTTCAATAGGAGGTTATTCTCGTGCTACGATAGTCGGGCACGAGTAACGAGGTACCATGCGTTTTCAGTTCACACCCTGCTCAGATACAATCCGAACAAGAAAGATTGGAGGGGCCGAAGCAATTGCAATAGGACCTAGAGGAATGCAGTCTCCTGGGATGGGGGTGGGATGGGGTTGGTACTTCGCGGTCGCTGTGAAGGAGACGTACCAGGTCAAATTCAGGACGGATCAAAGACAGAGCAAATGTCGTTTTTGACTCGCGTTGGACTTTTTATTTCAGTAATCACTGACGCTGACCGCCAACACACAATCGGGCAAATCGGACCCGGGCTGAAGAGTGGCGCTCGCGACTGAGATTCAAGTTTGCCTAGACAAGAATCGGTGGTGACGACCACTGGAAAATTTGGTAGAATATCTGAGCATCGACTGAGAAAGGCTTGGATATCGCGTGGGCCAACGAGTCTCGGCTTTCGCCGCGACCGTCAGCAAAAACCCGGTCTGTGAGCACTCGGTTAAAATAATGCGCCAGATCTATTAGAACTCAAGGGAAATAGTACATGGTGCCCTGTGCGAGGTGAATCAGCCTCTGCTAACTTCTGTTATACGCTCATTTTTTGAGGCGAAACCCATGCCAGCAGCACGTGCCTTAGATTTTCGGCCCCTGAAACGACCAGTAACGCCGCGGAGAGACCAAGCCCAGGGATAAACTATTGGGATTTCGAGATACATCTATGATATTCTCGGTGATTTGCCTCTTGTGCTGCGGATTTCTGGATCTGTAGTTGCAGATACTCTGAACGTCGAAGTGTGAAGGACTTGGACAATTGTACATCTCACAGTTTGCTATGAACCGTCTCTGGAATGTGACAACAGGCATTGTCACCCCATGGACCCGCTGGAGGATAGCCCTGGTGGTCTTTGGAAACAACACGCAACGAGCCGACATGGTCCACGATCTGTGTTAAAGAAGATTATGAGTTGATCGACGTCATCGGGGGTTCAGGGACCGTGAGTCAAAGACGAATAGTCGTGGAGTGTGAACTGCTTTCGACCTGGGTGAGTTTGCACCATCGCATCCCGTCAGTCGAACGCTGGCGTTCCACCTCCTTGGTTCTCGTATCATATTTGGTGGTTGACAAGCTACCATCCATAGTCCTCTCTTGGTTACGAACCACAAATGACACGGTCCGACGATGGCGTATAAGAGGCGTGGAGGTACGAGGGGATTTAACTGTTTGAGAGGATGAAAAGTAGTCGAAAAGCTCTTGTATTAGGACTAAAGAAGTCACAAGTGACGGTGAGTAATTTCAGATGCCTTTCTTTCTTCGGATCGTTGCGTGAAAACACCACTCGTGTGCCTCACTGACTCACGCAAGGGACTCTCCTGTCATAGAGTGTGGTTAAACGGCACCTCGCCCTTCACCCGCGCCAATAGTTCCATGGCATTCTTCGAGAACCATTGCGATGTTGTCATATTTAAAGTTGGAAGAGGTTGTGATATTTTAACCACGCAGATGATGCCCAGAATGGATTTGTATCTTGGTACAAGGCTTTGCGGGTCTTTGTGGTGGTCTAGGGAGTGAGCAAGTCGCGAGCAAGTTTTTTGGCTTTTGGAATTCGCCTTGTCAGGGATGTTCCGGTTCCGGCTGGAGACGCGCGCAATTCGTCTTTTTGCTCAGAAGGATGCCCATTTCTGCCGGAGAGGTACAGCTACAGCTACAGCGGCGACGTCGAGCGTTCGCGGAAATGCAGCACAAGCACAAGCTGGAACTGTCGAGAAGCAACGCGAGCAACGTATTCTGCATGTAGTAGAGCAAAAGGTTGCCTACAAACACAGACTGGAACGAGAGGCACGTTTACTTGCTTCCCGTCGAAGGAAACCCCCTAATCTCTGTGTGCAGCATAGTCCGCCAACCAAGAACTCCAGGCTGGTCTAAGTCACCATGAACAAATCAAACGTTCCAAAACTCTCAAAGAGCTGCAACCTCTCGTCGAGGCTTGGACTGAGTGGACAAGAGCGCGAGAAGTAAGACTTCCTTTACGACGGCGTCCTGAATCATTCACCTAGTATAGACCACAGGCTCGAGAAGCAGCTTCCGCACTCTTGAATGACCCTGATCCATCTATGCGCACCTTGGCGTCTGATGAGTACGAGCAGCTCTGTGCGACAATGGCCACTCTTCTGGACTCGACATTTCCGAAGCTCCTGATCCCCCCTTCGCCAACCTCTAATGTTTCTGCTATCCTTGAGCTCAAAGCCGGTGCTGGAGGTGATGAAGCGGCGCTCTTTGCCGGGGACCTCTTGCGAATGTACCAGCGATATGCACAAGTGCGGGGCGACGAACTGTCGTCCCGTACGCGTAGTGATACTGAAGGTCGTGGTTGTGGACTGGGTGGATGGACTGCCAATGTCATGTCGCAAAATGAACTCACCATCGGAAAGGGTGTGAAGGAGGCAATAATCGAGATCAAGGGGCTGGGGTCATATGACTCATTAAGATGGGAGACGGGTGTTCACCGGGTGCAGCGTGTTCCGGCTACCGAAAGTGGCGGAAGGCTACATACCAGTGCGGTGGCAGTAGCGGTGAGTGGTTTTAATGCTTATATAATGACATTCCGCTCTCATACTATGGAAGGTGTTTCCTATGCTCGAAGATAATCAAGGAGAAATGGACGAATCTACGTTCCAGATCGACGAGACGGAGGTCAAGGTTGAAGTGATGCGCTCCCGCGGTGCAGGAGGGCAGGTAATTGCGATAATTATTAGTGGTGACACACACTTAGTAATATCCAGCACGTCAACAAAACCGAATCAGCGGTGCGACTGACGCATATTCCAACTGGCATCACAGTATCGATGCAAGACTCTCGATCACAGCACCAGAACAAGGCATCAGCATGGAGGATCCTTCGTGCCAGGCTCTATGATCGGAAACTTAACGAAGAGGCAATAAAAAGACGAGCGATGCGAAAGAGCTTAATGAAGGGAACAGACCGCAGTGACAAAATACGGACTTACAACTATGTACAGGTATGCAGTCTTGGAGGTCTTTGGAGTGGTTCTTACATTGCCACGACAGGATCGAGTGACGGATCACCGGATTGGGTTCACGACTATGAACCTGCAAAATGTGATGGACGGTGAGAGACTTGAATCCATAATAGAAGCACTTCGAAAGCAACACGAGGTCGAGACGATTCAAGAGCTGCTCGAGGACGCCGACAACGAAGGGCCGTCATGAAAGTGTAGTGGCGTTAACTATGAACGGCTTTTTCCGTATGTCCCCATAGGTCTTATCTTATTCTAGCAGACAAATGGGCTTATTACGACTGGAGTCGTCTGTGACTGGAAATCATGGCACTTCCAGAGCCACGTACATGTCCAAAGACCGCCTCCCAAGTTCGTAATTAATGGATTAATATTTATTGCATCGATTATATCGTCCTGCGGGTTGAAATATGACGCGGGACTTCAGAAGTAGGGTCCGCCTCAGAAAAAAGAGACAGAAATCAGGGCCCAGAACTCAAATGATAGCCACCACCCAGTCAAGACAAACATACTATATGAGTGCCGAGTCAGGAGTGATCCTTATCCTTCTTCGCTACTTCTGTCGACTCGTCGAAGTCACGGGGCTGAGAAGCGCCTCCCGAAACGTCCGGAAAAGACGCGCTCTTTCCATGGCCATTTGGTTGTGCGTCACTGAGCTTGGCGCTAAGTCGAGTCGAGTCAGGCGGCAGGCTGTCCATAAAGGGCCGACTTTCCACCCCGACTGAAACCAAAACCAAGGCCGCAAAGATGATCCCCCGCATATGAAGCAATCGAAATTACTCCATTGCCCTACTTGTCTGCTGCTAGTCATACAACGAATTCCACCGAAACAGAAACCACCGTATTCTTTTCAACCATTTTATTGCGCTCAGTCACCCGCAATTGCTTTCCAAGCAAGAGATATCCACATCAGAGACCACTTGTACTAGATGCAGTACGACCGCCTTGAAGATTATCGTTCCCCTTCGCCTTGGGACCGGTTCCGTGCGTCGCCCTCGCCTGGGGATCCCTCGCTCGATATTCAGCTCCGAGCAGGCGATGGGATACCCAAGCTGGTCCCAGAGGTCGAGCAGGTGCGTCCGAAACGGCTGCGAATCAGCCGGCGAACATGGGCTGAGTTCACGTCACAGGGAAATGTCGAATACAAGCTCAAGCTCATCAATCCAACCCCAGAGAGGTGCATAACGTCGTCTCTGTCTGTAGTTATACCCGGTACCTAACTAACAGGACCCCTGATGCTAAGGTTCAACCGTCTCGTTACCCAAATGAATTGGCGATTAATGGAGGGGAACGGACAAGCCTATTACCAGCTCGGAGTCGCTGATTCAGGTCAACTGGTAGGATGTCCGCTTGTGCCTGCTAGACTTTGTCTGACCTGCCCCTGCCCAGGTTGGCCTGACGAAAGCCGAAATGGAAGCGACGCTCGAGACACTGGAAGCCATGGCAGGAGATATTGGTGCATCGGTGATCATCAGTCGCGAAATAGAAGTCTCCCCTCGTCTGCTTGCTAGCAGTGGTGGACTCTCAGGTAGCTCCTGGTGGCGCAACCGGCGCAACCATTCGTCCAACATGTCGTCCAGCATTACTTCTACGCCTGCCTCTGCCTCTCCTCATCTCGGTAGCCTGCTCCAGCTACCTCCAACTGGAGGGCACGCCTCCTCGGGGAACTCTACTAGCGTTACAGAGACCGAAAGCAGCGAGACTGAAGAAACTCATTCGTCGTTGGGTGAAGAGGACGACACCCTCCCTGCCCTGGATGATTGCCACCCCGACGAGATCATTGTCCGCTCGGCTCCAGTGCCGATAACTCACACCATGTTGCGCCACCCCTTCACAACAGGTGACGGCTCGTATCCAGGCTCTGCCGATGCATTGGGCATTGTGAGGAGCATAGGGGTTCACGCAGACAACGACAGCGACGGTGAAGACCTCGGTGTCTTCGGTTTGGGTGACCTTGACCTCTCCTCTGGAGGGTTTTCGGCATCCAGACCGACGCCCATCCCCATGAGAGCTGGGTCAGTTGCACTCCCGCCCAAGCGCAAGGCCATTCTTAATCCGAGCAAGAGCAAGCGACCCCCGAACCCGTTTTCCAATCCCAAGACGCAGGAAGAGATTGCGACGAGGGCGGCTTCGAAGCGTGCGAAGAGGGACCAGCGACGGGCGGAGCGCAAACGTGCCATGGTTGGTCCGGGGTCCAACATCAAGCCGTTCCCTGAGCCCATGGTGAAGGGGGAGATGAAGGAGCTCACCGAGGAGGCTGTCGAGGCGCTCACTACCGCGTTGAGTAACATCGCTGTGTCCACGTCGGCGTCTCCAGGTGCCATTGCTGAGACCGCAACGGACAATTCGATGATCAAAATAACGGATGATGAAACTACTGTTGCGGCAGTACCCTTTGAAAAGCGACTTATCGTTGAGGCTCTCATCGTGCGCAAGTCCGGCTTTGGAAATGGCTATGTCGATTTGAGTAGATTCAATGAGGAGATTGGCCAGCTGCCAGATTTCTCGTTAGGTTGAATATGTTTGTGGACTATGATACTTGCTTCAAGGGACTCTTCCCTATACAGTCGGGCTGAGTCCCTGACTTTTTCTGACATTCCCTTTGTTTCTAATGTCCGTTTGTTTCTACGGTAGTGTTCGATTTCGTACTCTAGGAAATGTAGCCAATGCTAGTAAATCTTTTCGCTTATCTTATATTATGTTGTCCAGCAAATCGAACAGTTATTGCTGCCGGCGAATCTAGCAAACTTTGCGGGCAGCCACTTGCCATATCGGACAGAATTCGATAGAGGTTTGTTTGCTGGGTGGGTGTACTGACATATGGACGTCCGATGAATGGCTTGCGCATCAGTATTAGTAATCTGAGGATTGCAGTTATAAATTCTATAATATATTAGCCTATAGTGCATAGACCGCATAATGCTTTTGGCGCGACAGAGTTGGTTCCCATAAAAATCGACCATTTGATATTGCATAGATTTTGAACGTGACCGACCATATACACTGTATAATTTTCGACTGTATTTCGGAAGAAACCCGATTGTCTCGGGGGGTGCCTTGATGATGCAACTCTTGCTAATCATCTGCGACTTCTGGCGGACTCCCGGTGGCCCCGTCGTATTTATGTAGCTTGTTCTCACCTTGCCCCTTCCTCTCGACTTCCTCTCGTCACTAGTACGTACACGCTATATACAAGCGCAGAACTTATGGCTATGACGTCCAAGATGCAATACGGTATATTATACTAATATACTATCACTATAACTTACATGGAGATCCTCACCCTTGCTTTCTTGCACAGTTCGTTTGGGCAAATCAGGTCTCAAAGTATCACGTATTATCCTCGGATGCATGAGTTATGGGTCACCAGAGTGGCAACCATGGGTTCTTGATGAAATAGCAGGACTCGAGCATATTAAGGCCGCGTATGAAGCTGGCATAAATGTCCGTTATCCGATTGCCATCTACCATGATTGCTTAAGCTTCTCTCTACAGACCTTTGATACCGCTGATGTTTATAGTCACGGTCACTCGGAGATAATCCTCGGAAAGGCTCTCAAGCAGATGGGTGCACCGCGCGAATCGGTCGTCATTTTGACCAAAGTTTTCTTCCCCACCGTCGGTCCCAGTGATCTCAATATTCCTTACTCAGACGGTTCAAACATCCTCAAGTGAGCACCTTTGGAAACTCCGGTGACAGGCGTTAATTGAAGCCCACCAACCCACAGACTTGTGAACCGTAAGGGACTATCCCGCAAGCACATTTTCGATTCTGTAAAATCATCGCTGGACCGTCTCCAGACCGACTACATCGATGTCCTTCAGTGCCACAGGTTCGACCACGAGACACCCATCGGAGAGACTATGCAGGCCCTTCACGATGTTGTCAAGGCAGGTTGGGTGCGTTACATTGGAATGAGTAGCTGTTATGCTTGGCAGTTCCACGCTATGCAGAGTGTGTCCCAATTCTACCCTACCATCATTTCCTCACACTCACTGCAGACTATGCACTGAACAACGGACTCACTCCATTTATCTCTATGCAAAACCACCATTCGCTTCTCTATCGAGAGGAAGAGCGGGAGATGAACCCATTGTGCAAGGTATGGGGATACATGACCAGCTACTAACGTCCTTCCCACTCTCACCTTCACCATCAAACTGATATTTTTCTTTCTATTCTTATCCTTTACACTACTAGTATCTAGGAGTCGGCACGATCCCGTGGTCTCCACTTTCCCGTGGCCAACTCACACGCCCGAATACCTCTGAAGGCACGGTTCGCTCAAAAACCGATGTGTGGTTCGGGAGTATGGTCAAAGGTGCCGAAGACGCATCAGCGCAGATAATCAATCGGTGAGTTCCAGTGGTTATACGTTCACTATAAATTCGGCCCCCTGAGCCGAAATATCCTCAGCGTTGAAGAGCTTGCGAAGAAGAAGAATGCCTCCATGGCACAAATCTCGATTGCTTGGTTGCTTCAACAGGACCCAGTGGCTGCACCAATTGTCGGGACGACAAACCTTGAAAACCTCTATGACATTATTGGTTAGTACCAGATAATAGACTCTTAAAGTTAATGATTGATTCTTGGTGAAAGGCTCTCTAGAGGTTGAGCTTACCCCTGAGGAGATTAAGTACCTTGGCGAGCCCTACGTTCCCCGTACAGTAGTTGGTCACTGAGTTGTAGTTTTGAAGCACCATCACAATTACCCAGAAGCACAAGGCCCATCGTTAAATATGAGCCTGAAACTTATATCGCTTCGATTGCATGTACAAGACAGAAGGTTTCTACGAACTCACGTCTAGACAAAGTTACGCTCCTTGGGCTTTATATATAGGAATGGAGTAGACTTCCTGAGTGTACAGATCAGTATGGAATCTCGGTGTTCGTC
>WNFL01449429.1_pt1 | contig 31575 bp, 34 predicted proteins | sample 5400361 | NCBI WGS metagenome assembly WNFL01 (sample SAMN13153351, study PRJNA577476) | soil metagenome | isolation source: 40 cm soil on Douglas fir-dominated hillslope | place: USA:California | collected 2013-09-17
CGATCAGGTATCCGAGCACCGAGCCCAGGCCGAAGCGCGCGGCGATCGGGACGCAGATCACCGCCGCGGCGAGAAAGACCAGGACTTCCCGCATCAGGCCGCGCCTTTCGACGCGTTCACCCAGGCATCGAGCCGCGCGCGCAGCCGCGATCCCGCCTCGCGCAGCTCTTCCGGCGGGACCTGATGCGAGCCGCGCACCGCCAACGGTGGAAGCCAGTTCATTCCGCAGTATTGCGCCGTCTGCCGGATCGGCGGCTCGAACGCCTCGAACGGATGCCCATGGCGCCCGGCGGGCGTGAACGCTTCCTCATCGCCTCCCGTCGTGGTCACCCAAAGACAATCCTTGCCCGCGAGCGCGCGACCGCCGTCCGCATGGGCCCAGCCCTTGATGAGCACCTGGTCGAACCAGTGCTTGAGGAGCGCGGGGACGCTGTACCAATAGAACGGGTGCATCCACACGATGAGCTTCGCACGCGCGAGCGCGCCGCGCTCCGCCTCGCCGTCGATATCGAAATCGGGATAGAGATCGTAGAGAGAGCGCACCTTGAGATCGGCCATGTCGCGAATCCCCTCGAGCAGTGCGGCGCACGCGCGCGAGTGCGCCGGATACGGATGGGCGTAGACGACGAGGATCACCGGAAGAGGGTCTTCCACGGCAGTCGATCGACGAAGATGCCGGCAAAGATTGCCAGGCCGATCCAATTGTTGTGGAGAAAGGCCCGGAAACAACCTTCGCGGGTGCGGTCCTTGAGCGCCAGGAAGTATGGCGCGCCGTAACGCAGCTGCAATCCGATCCACAACAGGGTCGCGAGGAAGGCGGCGTAACACAGCATCACGGCGAGCACATCGTAGCGCCCGAAGAGGATCGCCGAGGTCCTGATTCCGATGCGCACGTCGTCATCGCGATCGACCATGGCGTACTCGGTGTCGTAGGCGATCGTCCAGAGAACGTTCGCCGCGAGAAGCTCCCAGGCGATCGGTGGAACCACGTCCAGCTGAGCGGCGAAGGCCATGGGAATGCCGAAACCGAATGCGACGCCGAGCCACGCCTGCGGCAGGTAAAGAAAGCGCTTGGTGAATGGATAGATCACGGCGATCGCGAGCGCGACCACCGACAGCACGATCGTGCGCGTGTTGAGCTGCAGCACCAGGCCGAATGCGGCAAGCGCGAGCACTGCGGCCACGACGAGCGCCTCCCAGGGCCGGATGAGCCCCGCGGCGAGCGGCCGGTTCTTCGTCCTCTCGACCAGCGGATCGAAGCGCCGGTCCGCCCAGTCGTTGATCGCGCAGCCCGCCGAACGCATGAGCGCGGTCCCGAGCACGAAGACCCACAGCAGGACGAGATTCGGGATGCCGCGGCCGGCGATCCACAACGCCCAGAGCGTCGGCCACAGCAGCAGCAGGATGCCGATCGGCCGGTCGAGCCGGACCAGTTTCTCGTAGGCGTCGAGCCGGGTGAGGATCGTCTGGAAGGTCGCGTTCATGCCTTGAGATAGAACTGGCGGCCGCCGAGCCAGCGGTCGAGATGCTTCACCACCGAGTGCGAATTCGCCGCGATGAGATCCTCGGCGGCCTGGCGCGCGGCCTCGATCAAGTCGACGTCCTTCTCGAGGTCGGCGAAGCGCAGCAGCGGCGCGCCGCTCTGGCGCGCCCCGAGGTATTCGCCCGGCCCGCGCAAAAGCAGGTCCTGCCGCGCGATCTCGAAGCCGTCGTTGTTCTCGTAGATGATCTTCAGGCGCATGCGCGCGGCGTCCGAAAGCGGCTGAGAGTACAGCAGGATCGCGAGGCTCTCCTGCGAGCCGCGCCCGACGCGCCCGCGCAACTGGTGCAACTGCGCGAGGCCCATGCGCTCGGCGTGCTCGATCACCATGAGCGTGGCGTTCGGCACGTCGACGCCGACCTCGATCACGGTGGTCGCGACCAGCAGCTGGATCTTCTTCGCCTTGAAGTCCGCCATGACCTGCGCTTTCTCATCGGGCTTCAGGCGCCCATGCACGAGGCCCACGGCAAGATCGGGAAAGGTCGCCTTGATCGTCTCGAAGGTTGCGATGGCAGTCTTCAGCTGCAGCGTCTCCGACTCTTCGATGAGCGGGCAGACCCAGTAGGCCTGGGCGCCCTCGCGGCAGCTGTCGCGCACGCGATGCACGACGTCGTCGCGCCGCTCCTCGGAAACCAGCTTGGTGAGCACGGGCATGCGCCCCGGCGGAAGCTCGTCGATGACGGTGACGTCCAGGTCCGCGTAATAGCTCATCGACAAGGTGCGCGGGATCGGCGTGGCGCTCATCATCAACTGGTGCGGCTCGCCTCCCTTGCTCGACAACGCGAGCCGCTGCGCGACCCCGAAGCGCTGCTGCTCGTCGATGATCGCGAGGCCGAGCTTCGCGAAGGTGACGCCCTCCTGGAAGAGCGCATGCGTGCCGATGGCAAACTGCGTCTCCCCGCTCTCGATCGACTCAAGGGCCGCCTTTTTAGCCCGCGCCTTGAGGCTCCCGGAAACCCACGAGATGCGCACGCCCAGCGGCTCGAGCCAGTGCGTGAGCTTGAGGAAGTGCTGCTCGGCGAGGATTTCCGTCGGTGCCATCAACGCCGCTTGCCAGCCGTTCTCGACGGCCTGCAGCGCCGCGAGCGCCGCGACCAGCGTCTTGCCGCTGCCGACGTCGCCCTGCAGGAGCCGGCGCATCGGGTGCGGTTGCGTGAGCTCCTTCGCGATCGCGTCGTGGGCGCGGCGCTGCGCCTTGGTCATCGAAAACGGCAGCGACTTGATGAGCGCGTTGGTCAGGGTGTGCTGGTCCGGAAGCGGCGGCGCGACCTTCGAGCGGCGCTCGCGATACGCGAGGCGCATGGCGAATTGCTGCGCGAGGAGCTCGTCGAACTTGAGCCGCCGCCACGCCGGATGGGTGCGTTCCTCCAGGCTCGCGGCGTCGACTTTCGGCGGCGGGCGGTGGAGGAAGAGCACGCTGTCGCGAAAGGGCCGCAGCTTCAGCCTCAAGCGCAGCCCGTCGTCGAGCGTATCGTCAAGGGTCACCGTGTCGAGCGCGCGCTCGATGAGATCGCGCAGCGTCGCCTGCGACAGGCCCGCGGTCGTCGGATACACGGGCGTCAAGGATTTCGGTAGCGGCGCGCCCTTCTGCACGACGCGGTATTTCGGATGGACCATCTCGTCGCCGAAGAAACCCGGCCGCACTTCGCCGAAGAGGCGCACCCGTTTCCCCGCGGCGAGCTGCTTCACCTGGCTCGGATAGAAATTGAGAAAGCGCACCCAAAGATAACTCTCGCCGCGGGGGTCCCCAACTTGTTGGGGCGTACTTTCGACCAGCTTCACGACGAGCGTGCGCCGCGGCCGGTACTTGACGTCCGTTTCCACGACCTCGGCTTCGACGAGGACCGGCACGCCGGCGCGGGCGTTCTTCAGAGGCGTGAGCTTGGTCTCGTCCTCGTAGCGCAGCGGCAGATGCAATACCAGGTCGAGGCTCGAACGGATGCCCAGCTTCTCCAGGCGCGAGCGGACCGCGGGAGGGGCTACGGGCGACGCGGAAGCCACCTCACCCCAGGTGCATGATCGCGTCGATTTCGACCGCCGCCCCGCGCGGAAGCGACGCTACGCCGACCGCCGCGCGCGCCGGATAGGGCTCACTGAAGTACGTCGCCATGATCTCGTTCACCTTGGCGAAGTTGGCGAGGTCGGTGAGATAGACGGTCACGCGCACCACCTGGTCGAAATCCCCGCCGGCCGCGCGGCAGACCGCGCGCAAGTTGTCGAAGACGCGCTTCACCTGGCTGTCGAATCCGTCGACGATCTGCATCGTCTTCGGGTCGAGCGGAATCTGGCCGGAGAGGTAGACGGTATCGCCCGCCCGAATCGCTTGCGAGTAGGTTCCGATGGCGCCGGGCGCGTCGGGTGTGGAAATCGCTTTTTTCGTCATTGCTTTTTCTTCAGGCGGGAGATGCGGACAACTTCGGGAATCCGGCGCAGGCGCCGGAATACGTGGGCGAGGTGCATGCGGTTCTTCACCTGGATCGTGAACACGATGCTGGTGTAGGCCTGGCTCGCGCGCTGCTCGGTCTCGATGTGGTCGATGTTGGAATCGGCATCCGAGATCTCGGCGGCGAGGCGCGCGAGCACGCCGCGCTGGTTCTGCGCCACCAGGCGCAGGTTCACGTCGAAGAGCCGATCGGGCGCCGGATCCCACTGCACGTCGACCCACTTCTCCGGATCGAAATGGAACGGATGGATCGCGGGACAATCGTGCGTATGCACGAGGAGCCCCTGGCCCTTGCGGATCTGCGCGATGATCGGGTCGCCGGGAATCGGATGGCAGCACGGCGCGAACTGGACCGCGAGCCCCTCGCTGCCGCGAATGGTGATCGAGTCGAGGCGATGCTCGCCTTCGGCGGAATGCTCCGCCATCGACAGCAGCTTCTTCGCGACCACGACGGCGAGGCGCTTGCCCAATCCGATGTCGGCGAGGACCTCCTCGCGGCTCTTGGCCGATTCGCCCTTGAAGAAGCGCTTCCAGTGCGCGTCCCCGATCTCGTCGGGATTGGCCTTGAGCGAGCGCATTGCCTGCACCAGCAGCAGCTCGCCCACTTCGGCGGATTCCTGCAGCTGCATCGTCTTCAGGTAATGGCGGATGTGCGAACGCGCCTTGCCGGTCGCGACATACGAGAGCCACACGGGATTGGGGCGCGCGTTGGGATCGGTGACGATCTCCACGCGATTGCCGTTGCGCAGGATCGTGCCGAGGGGCACCGGCTCTCCGTCGACCTTGGCGCCGACGCAGTGGTTGCCGACGTCGGTGTGCACCGAGTAGGCGAAGTCGATCGCGGTCGCGCCTTTCGGCTGCGCGAAGATCTTGCCCTTGGGCGAGAAGACGTAGACCTCGTCGGGAAAGAGGTCGACCTTGATGTGCTCGAGGAACTCCAACGCGTCGCCCGATTCGCTCTGGATCTCGAGGAGCGATTGCAGCCACTGATGGCTCTTCAGCTGCATGTCCTTCGCCTGCGGCTCGGCGCTCTTGTAGAGCCAATGCGAGGCGACGCCGGCCTCGGCCACCTTGTGCATGTCCTGGGTGCGGATCTGGATCTCGACCGGCATGCCGAAAGGGCCGAAGAGCGTGGTGTGCAGCGACTGGTAGCCGTTGGCCTTCGCGATCGCGATGTAGTCCTTGAACTTGCCCGGGATCGGCTTGTAGAAGGTGTGCAATGCGCCCAGCGCGAGGTAGCACGCCGCGACGTCGGGCACGATGATGCGGAATCCGTAGATGTCGAACACCTCGGAGAACGAGATGTTCTTTTCCTGCATCTTCTTGTAGATCGAGGAGATGTGTTTCTCGCGGCCGGCGACCTGCGCCTCGACCTTGAAATCGCGCAGCCGCGCCTGCAGCGCGTCCTGGATCTTGCCCACTGCATCGCGCCGGTTGCCGCGCGCCTTGCGCAGCGCCTTCTCGAGCACGCGGAAGCGCGTGGGATGCAGGTAGTTGAAGCCGAGGTCCTCGAGCTCGTAGTAGAGCGCATTCAGGCCCAGGCGGTTGGCGATCGGCGCGTAGATGTCGAGCGTCTCGCGCGCGATCCGCTCCTGCTTCTCGGAGGGCACGGCGTCCAGCGTGCGCATGTTGTGCAGGCGATCGGCCAGCTTGATGAGGATGACGCGCACGTCCCTCGCCATCGCCAGTAGCATCTTGCGGAAGTTCTCGGCCTGTGCGTGCTGCAGCGTGGCGAACTCGATGCGATCGATCTTCGACACGCCGTCGACCAGGTCGGCCACGGGCTTGCCGAAGCGCTTGGCGATCTCGCCCTTGGTAGTCGGCGTGTCCTCGACGACGTCGTGCAGGAGCGCGGCCATCAGGGCCTGCGGGTCGAGGTGCCATTCGGCAAGGATCTTCGCGACCGCCAGCGGGTGGGTGATGTAGGGTTCGCCGCTCTGGCGATACTGGCCGGCATGCGCCGCGCGCGCGACCTCGTACGCCTCCTCGATGGCGTCGATGTCGTCCTTGCGCAGGTATCCGAGGACCCCCGTCAGCTCCTCGGGCCCCGGGCCGGGCAACACACTGGCCGCGGCCTTGAGCCCGCTAGCGACGGAATGGACTCCGAGCGCCGGCATGGGATTGAAACCGGGGCTGTCCCGGTTTTTTTACAGCACCGGAGGCGTCGGCGCCGGGGGATTGAGAAGCTCGCGGCCGACTTTGCCGGCGGCGATCTCGCGCAGCGCGATTACCGTGGGCTTGTCCTTGTTGGGCTCGACCAGGGGTGTCGCGCCAAGGGCGATCTGGCGCGCGCGGTTGGTGGCGGCGAGGGTCAGCTCGAAGCGGTTCGGGAGGTACTTGATGCAGTCGTCGACGGTGATGCGGGCCATGGCGAAATCTCCAGTTACTTGAATTCTGCAATGAGCTTCGCGAGGCGATGCAATTGCTGCGCGCGCGACAGGCGAGCCGCACGCACGATCGCAATCAGGTCATCCAAAGCCGAGTCGAAGCGCTCATTGACAATTATATATTCAAATTCAAGAACATGCGAGATTTCTTCGCGGGCGCTTGCCATGCGCCGCTCGATCGCCTCCCGGGAGTCCTTGCCGCGCCCCTCGAGGCGGCGCCGAAGCTCGCCGAATGAGGGCGGAAGGATGAAGATTCCAACGGTGTTGGGAAAAAGCTTTCGCAGCTGTTCGGCGCCCTGCCAGTCGATTTCGAGGAGCACGTCGTGGTCGCCGGACAGCTGGTCCTCGATCCAGCGCCGGCTCGTGCCGTAGTAGTTGCCGTACACGTTGGCGTACTCGAGGAAATCGCCGGCGGCGATCATGGCCTCGAAGGTCGCGCGCTCGACGAAGTGATACTCGCGCCCGTTCTCCTCGCCGGGCCGGGGCGCGCGCGTCGTGAACGAGATCGACAGGCGAATGTTGCGCTCGCGCTCGAGGAGCGCCGCGACAAGGCTCGTCTTGCCCGCGCCCGAAGGCGCGACGACCACGAAGAGGTTGCCCTTGGGCACAGGCACGGGTTTTCGCCGTTGCCCTGCGCGCCTTTCCCCGTTTGCGTCGTGAGAGCCTGTCATTCGATATTCTGGACCTGCTCGCGCATCTGCTCGATGAGCACTTTGAGCTCGATAGAGATGCGCGTGATCTCGTTGGCCACCGACTTGGAGCCCAGGGTATTCGCTTCGCGGTTCAATTCCTGGCAGAGGAAATCGAGGCGCTTTCCGCACGCTCCGCCCTTGTCGAGCACGCGGCGCACTTCGGCCAGGTGCGCCACCAGCCTCGAGAGCTCTTCGTCGACGTCGATGCGCGCGGCGTAGAGCACTACCTCCTGGTGGATGCGCTCGTCCGAGGGTGCCGCGCTCGCCTCCGCGAGCCGCGCCGCGAGCTTCTCCTGGAAAGCGCGGATCGTCGCGGGCATGAGTGGCTGGGCCTCCTTCACCAGCTCCGCCATGCGATCGAGGCGCTCGCGCAGCATCTGCGCGAGCTTCGCGCCTTCGCGCTCGCGTGTCTGGTTGAGCTCGGCGAGTGCGGCGGTGAGCAACGTCATGACGCCTTCCTTGAGGCGGTCGGGCGAGAGCGATTCGTCGGCGAGCACCCCCGGCCAATGCAGCACCTCGGACACCGAAAGCGCACGCGCCGCCGGGAAGTGCGCCGCGACCTGGGCGGCCGCGGCGGCGAGCGCGCTCATCGCTTGCGCATCGGGCAGGACCGAGCGCGCGAGCGCCTGCGCTGGCGTGAAAGTGACCCGGCAATCGACCTTGCCGCGCGTCACCTTCGCCGCGATCGCTTCGCGCATCGTCGGCTCGATCGGCCGCAGCTCCTCGGGTATGCGCGCCTGGAACTCGAGGTAGCGATGGTTGACCGTCTTGAGCTCGACAGCGAGGCTGCCTTGCGCACTCTCGTGAACGGCGGCCGCGAAGCCCGTCATGCTGGAGATCATCGAGGGATGTTCGCCTTTACAAGGCGAAGGGGAGTGCCGACAATTGGGGACGAATTATATCGGATGCGCCCTTCCCAATGCCCCAGCAGGCGAACCAGCCGCTTCCCGCCGGCTACGTTCTGAACGGCTATCGCATCGAAAAGCCCCTGTCCTCGGGTGGGTTCAGCATCGTCTACCTCGCCCGCGACGAGAGCGGCACGCCGTTCGCGATCAAGGAGTACCTGCCCGCCTCGCTTCCATTGCGCGCCGACGGACTCGAGATCAAGGTCGGCGAGGCCGATCTTTCGATCTTCCGCCACGGCCTCAAGTGCTTTTTCGAGGAAGGCCGGGCCCTCGCGATGATTGCTCATCCCAACGTCGTGCGCGTGGACAATTTCTTCCGCGCGAACGACACCTGCTACATGGTGATGCAGTACGTGCGCGGCCGGACGCTGCAGTTCCACATCCAGCGCCACCGCCATGAGTTCACCGAGGGATTCATCCGGCGCATCTTCACGCACCTCATGAACGGGCTGCGCGAAGTGCACGCGAATAAGCTGCTGCACCTCGACATCAAGCCCGCGAATATCTTCATCGCGATGGAAGGCCGCCCGGTCCTGCTCGATTTCGGCGCCGCGCGCATCACGCTCTCGGAAGAGGCGCTCAAGTTGAAGCCCATGTACACCGCCGGTTTCGCCGCGCCCGAGCACTATCGGTTCGATCCGGCGACTCTCGGGCCATGGAGCGATATCTATTCGGTCGGCGCGACGATCTATACATGCATCGCCGGTACGCCGCCGCAGGCAGGCGACGCGCGCGAGGAGAAGGACCGCATCATTCCGCTGCGCACGCTCGCGCGCCAGGAATACTCCGAGAGCCTCTACCAGATCATCGACGCCTGCCTCGCCGTCGACCACCTGCAGCGGCCGCAGACGGCCTTCGACCTGCAGAAGCTCCTGATGGACGAGCCCGCGAGCGAGGTGAAGCGCAGCACGTTCCTCGACACCATCAACAAGCCGCTGTCGAAGTTCTTCTCCCGGTAGCCGGCGACCATGCGGTTCACCATCTTCCAGGAAAGCCGGCAGGGCGACCGCAAGGGCAACGAGGACCGCGTCGGCTATTCGTACAGCCGCGAGGTGCTCCTCCTCACCATCGCCGACGGCATGGGCGGCCACCTGGAGGGCGAGGTGGCGGCCGAGATCGCGGTGACCGAGATCACGCGCCGCTTCCAGCAGGAGGCGCGCAACCGCCTGCGCAAGCCCCACGATTTCCTGGTCTCCGCGGTCAACTCCGCGCACCACGCCATCGTCTCCTACGCGGTCGAGAAGAACCTGCTCGAATGCCCGCGCACGACCTGCGTGACCTGCATCGTGCAAGGCGGCTCGGCGTACTGGGCGCACGCGGGCGACTCGCGCCTCTACGTGCTGCGCGGCGGAAGCCTTGTCGCCCAGACCTCCGATCACTCGCGGGTGCAGCAGATGATCGAAGCGGGGGCGATCACCGTCGAGGCCGCCGCGCGCCACCCGGATCGAAACAAGATCTTCAGCTGCCTGGGCGGCGTCGTGCCCCCGCAGATCGCCATCAGCCGCGAGTTCGCGCTCGAGACCGGCGACACGATCGTGCTCTCTACCGACGGCTTCTGGGCCCAGATCCCCCCGGTGCTGATCGGCAACATGCTGCGCAAGCAGGGCATCGTCGACATCTTTCCGGGCCTGCTCACCGAAGCGCAGCGGCGCGCGGGCGGCGAATCGGACAACCTCTCGGTGGTCGCGATGACGTGGGAAGCCCAGGACGATCCGCACGTCGCCGACACGACCAACCTCGACAACGAGCAGTTCGCGAGCTCGAGCAACACCGAGCAGCTCGACATGACCCAGACCAACGACGACGTGACCGAAGAGGACATCGAGCGCGCGATCGCCGAGATCCAGAGCGCCATCCGCAAGGGTCCGCGCTAGATGTCGCGCTCGTTCGATCGCCACCCCGAGGCGCTTCGGCCCGTGCGCTTCCACCGCAACTTCACGAAGCACGCGGAGGGCTCGGTCCTGGTGGAGGTGGGATTCACGCGCGTGCTGTGCACCGCGAGCGTCGAGGAGAAAGTGCCCGGGTTCCTCAAGGGAAAAGGCTCGGGATGGGTCACTGCCGAATACGGGATGCTCCCGCGCGCGACGCACACGCGCGGCTCGCGCGAGGCCGCCACCGGCAAGCAATCGGGGCGCACGCAGGAGATCCAGCGGCTCATCGGCCGGAGCTTGAGATCGGTGACGCGGCTCGATGCGATCGGCGAGCGCCAGATCACCATCGACTGCGACGTGCTGCAGGCCGACGGCGGGACGCGCTGCGCGTCGATCACCGGCGCCATGGTCGCGCTCGCCGACGCCACCGCGTGGCTGCGCTCGCGCGGGCTCATCGCGCAGGATCCGATGAAGGATTTCGTCGCCGCCGTTTCCGTCGGGATCGTCAAGGGCGAAGCGCTGCTCGACCTCGATTACGCGGAGGATTCCGCCTGCGGCACCGACATGAACGTCGTGATGACCGGCGCGGGCCATTTCGTCGAGGTCCAGGGCACCGCCGAGGGCGAACCCTTCACCCGCGAAGAGCTCGCACGCCTCCTCGACCTCGCCTCCAAGGGCATCACCGAGCTCATCACGCTGCAACGCTCCGCTCTGGCTCAAAGCTAAACCAGCCTTTGCTTTCTGCGTTCATCTGCTTTTAGTCTCGCGGATCATGCCGTTTGCCTCCAGAATCGTCATCGCGTCGAATAACCCGGGCAAGCTACGCGAGTTGTCGGCGCTGTTGAGTCCACTCGGCATCGAAACCATCGCGCAGGCCGAGCTCGGCGTTACCGAGGCGGAGGAACCGTACGGAACGTTCGTCGAGAACGCGCTCGCCAAGGCGCGGCATGCGGGCGGCGCGACGGGACTCGCGGCGCTCGCCGACGATTCGGGTTTGTGCGTGGCGGCGCTCGGCGGCGAACCGGGCGTGCATTCGGCGCATTTCGCCGGACGCGAGGGCGGGCGCGCGGAACGCGACGCCCGCAACAATGCCAAACTCGTCCACAACCTGCGAAACGTCGCCGACCGCTCCGCGTTCTACTACTGCGTGCTCGTGCTCATGCGCTCACCCGACGACCCGGTTCCGATCATTGCCGACGCGCGCTGGCACGGGACGATCGCACTCGAGCCGCGCGGCTCGGATGGCTTCGGCTACGACCCGCACTTTGTTCCCGCCGGCGCACGCTCCACTGTCGCCGAGCTTGCCGCAGGCGAGAAGAACCGCGCGAGCCATCGCGCGCAGGCGCTCGCCGCCCTCGTGGAGAAGATCCGGTGATCCCGCATCCGCCGCCGCTCTCCCTGTACGTCCACATTCCGTGGTGCGTGCGCAAATGCCCGTACTGCGATTTCAATTCCCACGAGCAGCGCGGCGATATCCCGGAGCGCGAGTACGTCGACGCGCTCGTCGCCGACCTGGAAGCGAGCCTTGCCGACGTGTGGGGCCGGCGCGTGCATTCGATCTTCATCGGCGGCGGCACGCCGAGCCTCTTCAAGCCGTCTTCGATCGACCACCTGCTGACGGCCATTCGCACGCGCGTGCACGTCAACGCGGAAAGCGAAGTCACGATGGAGGCGAATCCGGGGACCTTCGAAGCCGAACGCTTCAAGGGCTATCGGGAGGCCGGCGTGAACCGGCTGTCGATCGGCGTGCAGAGCTTCGACGACGACAAGCTCGCCGCGATCGGGCGCATCCATGGCGGGGCCGAAGCGCGCCGCGCGGTCGCCTGCGCGATCGAGATCTTCGGCAACGTGAACATCGACCTCATGTACGCGCTTCCCGGGCAGACACCCGGACAATCGGCCGCGGACATCCGCGAGGCGATCGCCTTCGGCGCGCCGCATATCAGCGCTTATCACCTCACGCTCGAGCCGGGAACGCCGTTCCATCGCAATCCGCCCTCCGTGCCGGAAGACGATATCGCGGCCGACATGCAGGACTCGCTCGAGGCGGCGTTTGCGGCCGCCGGCTACGAGCATTACGAGACATCGGCATTCGCGAAAAAGGGATTCCGCTCGCGCCACAACCTCAACTACTGGACATTCGGCGACTACCTCGGCATCGGCGCCGGCGCGCACGCGAAAGTGAGCTTCCTCGAAGGGATTCGACGCGAGGTCCGGCTTCGCCAGCCGCAGGCCTACATGCGCGCGGCGCTATCCGGGAAGCCGCTCCTCGAGGCTCGCGAGGTCGCCGAGGGCGAGCTGGCGTTCGAATTCATGCTGAACGCGCTGCGGCTCGTCGAGGGCTTTCCGATCGCGCTTTTCACCGAGCGCACCGGGCTCGCCATGCTGGCGATCGAGCCGCAGATGAAGGAAGCCGAAGCGCTCGGCCTCATCGAGCGCAACCACGAATGGGTGCGGCCGACGGACAAGGGGCGGCGCTTTCTCAACGATCTTCTCGAGCGTTTCCTGCCGCGCGCGGGCGCGAAGGCGCACATCCCCATCGTGAAAGTCGCCAACCTCGAGCCGCGCCCCTCCGGCCGGGGAACCTAGCGAGCCTAGTACTTGTTCGCGGGGTAGGCGCCGTCCTTCACGAAGGGCGGCTCGCGGCCGACGAGCGACTCGAGCATCACGAGCTCCGCATCCTTGTGGTCGCGAAAGGCACCCGGCTCGATGCGCATCGCCCCGCCCTGGGCGCCGAGCAAAAGCGGCTGCTCGTGGTGCGAGGTCGTCACCATTCGCGGCGCGATGCCGGGGCCTTCGACCAGCGCCTCGCCGTAGCACAGGCAGAAGTAAACGCTCGCCGGATCCATCTCGATGTAGGCCCCCGTCCCCCGAATGCCGATCGATGCGCTCGCGGCCTTGATGACGACGGGCTTCTTCGCGAACACCGAGAGCACCTTGCCGGCAGCGATGGAGAGCTCCGAGAGCGAGCCCTGGCTTCCCTTCACCTCGATCGAGGTATCGGAGCGCAGCAGGAACGCATCGCCGCCAAGGACGATCACGGCCTGGCTGCGGGGCCCGGTGATGACGCGGTCCCCCATGTTCACCGGGGTTCCGACGACCGCGTCGCGGCCATTCACCTTCGCCGTGCCCTCTAGGTGATGGACCGACGGCGCGAGCGGCTTGTCGCCCTTCGCGAGCGCCTCCGACATCCATGTGCTGAAGCCGGCTCCACCCACGCCCGCCGCGATCAACCGCAGCCATTGGCGGCGGGTACGAAACATTTCGTTCATGGGGCTCGCACCTTTTCGAAAAAGAGATCCCAGACATCATGTCCAAGGTCGCGGCCGCGCCGCTCGAACTTGGTCTGCGGACGCGATTCGGGCCTGGGGGCGAAGCGCTCGGCGGTGTTCCTCAACGCGGCAACCGACGCGAGCACTTCGAGCGCCTGGTTAGCATAGTCCTGCCAATCCGTGGCCACGTGCAAGTAGCCGCCGGCCTGCAAGCGATCGGCAAGGAGCGCGGCGAAGGCCGGTTGCAGCAGGCGGCGCTTGTGATGGCGCTTCTTCGGCCACGGGTCGGGAAAGAAGAGATGCACACCGGCGAGCGATCCGGCCGGCACCATGTCGCGCAATACCTCCGCGGCATCGTGCTGCACGATGCGGATATTGGTCAGCGCACGCTCCTCGATCTGCTTGAGGAGGCTGCCGACACCCGGCGAATGCACCTCGATCGCGAGGTAATCGCGCTCGGGATGGCCGGCCGCGATGAGCGCCGTCGTTTCCCCCATGCCGAAGCCGATCTCCGCGATGACCGGCGCGCGCCGCGCGAAAAGCGCGGCGAAATCGAGCGGCTCGCGCGAATAGGCGACGCCGAATCGCGGCAGCAACTGCGCGTAGGCGCGCTGCTGCCCGCGCGAAAAGCGCCCCTGGCGCAGGACGTAGCTTCGGATCGGAGGATGGGTCATGGGCGCCGCGATTATAGGTGAACGATCCACGTTGACAGGCATGGCAGGCAAGCCTAAATTGAGCTTTGTAGGACGTGCAAGAAATGAAACTTTCGAAATATATTCAACAATTTATCTTGCTCGTCGGCGCCACGGTTGCCCTTGCGGCCAGCGCCGACTATATGGGCACGCTCAAGCTGCCGAGCGCCACCGGCGCAACCCCTACGGGCTTCTATTCGTTTTCGGCGAGCTCGCTCACCGGCCTCGCTCCCAAGGGACCCAGCGATTCTGCCTATCGGCTAAAGCTCGGCTACAAATATTCGCGCTACCTCGCTGTAGAGAGCGAATACATCGACTTCGGCAGTAACGCGGGGAGCCTCTTCGCCAATCCCGCCAATCTCGCGTCGGGCTTCCGCAACACCGGCTTCGGAGTCGAAACGATCGCGACGGTTCCCTGGCGCCACTTCTCCTTCTACGGAAGGCTCGGCGCGTACAGCGGCGCGCGCGACATCTTCGCCGCGAGCCCGGTATTGCCGCTCGGCGACAACACGCGCGGCACGCGCGTGCGCTACGGGCTGGGAATGCGCTACGACTTCACCAAGTCCCTCGGCATCCGCGCCGAGCTGGAGCGCTATTCGCCGCTCGGATCGCCGATCGCCGGAGAGCTCGAGACCGACCTCTTCTCGGTCGGTTTGATGTGGCGCTTCTAGCGAGCCTAGCCGGTCTTCTGGATTAGCCCGGACTCGGGCGAGCTCGCGGCTGCCTCGTAGGGCTTCTTCGCCATGCGGCCGGCGAGGAACGCTTCGCGCCCCGCTTCCACCGCGAGCTTCATCGCTCCCGCCATGCGCACCGGGTCGGCGGCCTTCGCGATCGCGGTGTTCATGAGCACGCCGTCGCAGCCCAGCTCCATCGCAATGGCCGCGTCGGATGCCGTGCCGATGCCGGCATCGACGAGCACCGGCACGCGCGCGCGGTCGAGGATGATCTGCAGGTTCCACGGATTGACGATGCCCATGCCCGAGCCGATGAGCGAGGCGAGCGGCATGACCGCGACGCATCCAAGCTCCTCGAGCTGCTTCGCCATGATGGGATCGTCGCTGCAATAGGCCATCACCTGGAAACCCTCGGCGACCAGTGTCGCGGCGGCGGCGAGCGTCTCCGGCATGTGCGGAAACAGCGTCTTCGCGTCGCCGAGCACTTCGAGCTTCACGAGCGAGTGTCCGTCGAGAAGCTCGCGCGCGAGGCGCAGCGTGCGCACCGCATCCTGCGCCGTATAGCAGCCCGCCGTGTTCGGGAGGATGGTGAAACGCGACGGCGGAAGCACGTCGAGAAGGTTGGGCTCGCCGGCGTTCTGCCCGATGTTCGTGCGCCGGATCGCGACTGTCACGATCCGCGAGCCGCTCGCCTCGATGGCGCGGCGCGTCTCGTCGAAGTCGCGGTACTTGCCCGTGCCGACCAGCAGCCGCGAGTCGTAGCTCTTGCCGGCGATGACGAGGTGATCGTTGTTCACGGGCGGCAAGTCAACCTCCACCGACCGCCATCACCACCTCGATGCGGTCGCCGTCATTGAGGCGCGCTTCGCCGAAGCGGCTGCGCGGCACGATCTCTCCGTTGCGCTCGACGGCCAGGCGCTTGCCCGCCAGCTCGAGCGCGTCGAGGAGCTGGTCGAACGTGAGCGGGGTGGGAAATTCCCGGGGCGCCCCGTTCAGGAGGATGTGGATGGGCGCGGGCATGAGCGAAATTTTACGTCACATCTGCTTGAAGAGGTGGGCATAGGCGCGGCTCACGGCCAGCTCGGTCTCGCCGTCCCGAAGCTTCACGAAAACTCGCCCCCCCATGTCGCGGCGCGTCGAGGAGACCTCGCTCATGTTGACGATGGTGCCGCGGTGGATCTGCCAGAAGAGCTCCGCGTCGAGCTGCGGCGCCAGCTCCGACAGTGGCAGGCGGATGAGCGACTCGCCCTCCCGAGTGATAACGCACGTGTACTTGTCCGACGCCTGGAAGTAGAGCACGTCGTCGACCGCGATCTGGCGCACGACGTCGTCCTTGAGCGCGCGCACCCAGCGAAGCTTGCCCGTGGCTGCGGGGATCGCGCGCGCGAGCTTCGCGAGGACCTCGTCGAGCCCGGGCGGGCGCTCGGCCGCGGCGAGCTTGCGCTTCAACCGCTCGACGCATTTCGCGAGGCGTTCGTCGGTCACGGGCTTCAGCAGGTAGTCGACCACCTCGCGATCGAAGGCCTCCACCGCGTACTGGTCGAAAGCCGTCACGAAGACCACGTGCGTCCGCGTATCGATGCGCCGCGCGAGCTCGACACCGGTCAGGCCCGGCATGCGTATGTCGAGGAAGGCGACGTCGGGCTCGTCCTCGTTGATGGCGCGCAGCGCCTCGATGCCGTTGGCGGCGAGCCCCAGCACTTCGAGCTCGGGCCAGAGCTCGGCAAGCCGCGCGCGCAGGTGCTCGGCGAGATGGATCTCGTCGTCGGCGATGAGCGCGCGCGCCGTCATGCCGGCAGGCGCAAGGTGATGCGCGATCCCGAAGGTGCGTTCTCGCCGATGTCGAACGAGGCCGCGTCGCCGTAGAGCACCTTCAGCCGGTCGCGAAGGTTCGCGAGTCCCACGCCGCCGCGCGTAACCGGGGCGAAACCCACGCCCGAGTCGGCGATCTCGATCGCCACGCGATCGCCTTCGCGGCGCGCGCTGAAGACCACCTCGCCGCCCTCGACCTTGGGCTCGAGGCCGTGGCGGATCGCATTCTCGATCACGGGCTGCAGGAGCATCGGCGGCAGCGTGAACGATTCGAGCTCGGGGTCGATCTCGATCGAATAGCGAAGGCGCGTTTCCATGCGCACCTTGAGCACGTCGAGATAGGCGCCGATCAGCTCCTTCTCCTCGCCGAGCGTCGTCGATTCCCGGCGCGTCGCGTTGAGCGAGGCGCGCAGGAACCGGATGAAGCTCTCCAGCATGCGCTTGGCCTTCGCCGGATCGGGATCCACGAGGCTCACGACGTTGGCGAGCGTGTTGAAGAGGAAATGCGGCTCGATCTGCGCCTGCCGCCTCCGCGCGCGCCCCGCGTTCGCGCGCGAAGAAGATCACGCTGATGATGGTCGAGATGACGATGCTCGTGGTCGCGATCGAGATCATCGCGGTGGGGTCGGTGAGCCAATTGCGAAAGCCCACGTCGACGATGAACGAGATGAGCCAGAAACCGATCAGCACCCCGGCGAGCGGGAGCAGGGTGAAGTAGGTCACCTTTCCGAGGAAGCCGCCGCGCTGCACGGCGCGATCGAGGCCGAGGATCGATCCGATGAGAAACAGGGCGTGGATCGCATAGCCGATCACGCTCGCCACCAGGACCTGCAGCCCGAAGACTCGCAGCGACAACAGCTTCCCGGCGCCCATCGCGTTGAGCACGTAGAAGGCCACGCCGAACATGCTGCTCCAGATGAACGTATAGAGGAAATTGCGCCCGAAGCTGGCCGGGAAGCGGCGGAAAAACGGGATCATCTCGAGCGGGTGGAAGTGCTCGACCGAGAAGCCGAACCCGAGGGAGGTTTTCGAATCCTGCGGTGTCATGGCGCCCATCCTACCTTCGCGCTTCCGTCGGGGGCCACGCGTGCGACGGCCGGCTTGCGGCGGGCGCGAATCGCCCGGGTTGCGGCGCGAAATGCCGTCCTCAGCGGGCCTGGGCGGAGATTTCCCGGGTTATCGCCTGCAGGGGGACCACCTTGTCCACGCCACCGAGCTTGATCGCCTCCTTGGGCATGCCGAAGACGACGCAGCTCGCCTCGTCCTGGGCAACGGTACGCGCACCCGCCTCGTGCATCTCGAAGAGGCCGCGGGCGCCGTCGTCTCCCATCCCGGTCATGATCACGCCGAGCGCATTCTTGCCGGCATGCTTGGCCACGGAGAGAAAGAGCGCATCCACCGAGGGCCGATGCCGGTTGACGAGCGGTCCGTCGCTCACCTCGACGTGGTATTGGGCGCCGCTGCGCTTGAGCTGCATGTGTCTGCCGCCGGGAGCGATCAGCGCGCGTCCGGCGAGCACCCGGTCGCCGTCCTCGGCTTCGCGCACTTCGATCTGGCACACCTTGTCCAGGCGCGCGGCAAAGGCGGTCGTGAACTTCTCCGGCATGTGCTGCACCACCACGATGCCGGGCGAGACGCGCGGAAGGGCGGAAAGCACGACCTCGAGAGCCTGCGTGCCGCCGGTCGACGTGCCGATCGCCACCACGCGTTGCGTCGTCTGCCTCAAGGCTTCGATGCTCGGTGGGGCGGCCTCGAACGTGGCGGCCACGCGCGTGGGCGGCGCCAGGTTGGCGGTGTTCGCGCGCGCGGCGGCGCGAACGACCTCGAGGAGGCTGTTCGAAGCATCGAGCAGGAATTCCTTCATCCCGAGCTTGGGCTTGGTGACGATCGCGAAGGCGCCTGCCGACAGAGCCTGCATGGTCGTCTCGGCGCCGGCCGTGGTGAGCGTCGAGCAGATCACGACCGGCGTGGGCCGCTCGCTCATGATCTTCGCGAGGAACGTGAGGCCGTCCATGCGCGGCATCTCCACGTCGAGCACTACGACGTCGGGCCACTGCATTTGCATGCGCTGCATGGCAAAGATGGGATCGGCCACCGCGGCCATGACGTTGATCGAGCGATCGCGGGACAGCGTGGCCGTGATCGCCTGGCGCACGACCGCCGAGTCGTCGACGACGATCACATTGATGCGCGGCGCGGCGCTCCAGTCACCCATGCGCGCGCGCCCGCGTGACCTGCGGCGCGGTCTGGCGCACCCACACATCGCCGCTCCAGACGTCGAGGATCACGTTTCGGTGGCCGTGGCCTCCGAGGTCCTGCGCGGAGAGCTTGAAACCAAATTGTGCGATCGCCGTGCGCCCGAACTCGACGTTGGCCTCGGCGATCGTCGGGCGCCGGTCGATGGGAGCGGCGGCCCGGAACATCCGGCCGCCCCCGAAGAGCTTCACCTGGAATTCGGCAGCCCGCGTGCTGGTGCGATGGATCTCGCGCACGAACATCTTCATGGCGTCTTCGGCATACCGGCCGTCGAGCGGCTCGCCTTCCCACCCTTTCCGGCGCGGACGCCGGGGCAGCATGTAGTGGCACATCCCTCCGACCCCGAGCCGCGGATGCCACAACGTGACGGCGACGCACGATCCCAGCAGGGTCCTGATCCGCGTCCTGTTCTCGCCGAAATAGAATTCACCCGGCTGGAGGAACACCTCGAGGACATCCGCCGGCGCCTTCATGGCGTCACCTTGCGATAGACCGAGACCACTTCGGACTTGACCTCGTCGCTCACGCCGTTGAGGCTCTCCGAGTGGCCGATGAAGAGGTAACCGTTTGGGCGCAAGTGCCTCACGAGACGCGACACCACTTCGCGCTTCGTCGCGATGTCGAAGTAGATCATCACGTTCCTGAGGAAGATCGCGTCGAACTCGCCCAGGGCGGGCAGCGCGGTGTTGAGGTTGACCTGCATGAACTGGATGCGGCTGCGAAGCTTCTCCTGGACGAGGAACGTGCCCTCCTGGGACGCCGTTCCCTTCAGGCAGTAAGCCTCGAGGTGCTCGCGCGAGATGCTCTTCGCGCGCGCCATGGCGTAGTGGCCGGAGCGTGCGCGCTCGAGGACGCGGGTGCTGATATCCGAAGCGACGATCTCCCACGCCCTCTCGCCCAATCCCGCCGCGAGCGTCATCGCAATGCTGTAGGGCTCCTCCCCGCTCGAGCACGCGGCGCTCCACACCCTGAGCGGCCGCGGTCCGGCATGGGCCGCGATCACCCGCTGCTGCAGCAGCTCGAAATGCCTCGCCTCGCGGAAGAAGTGCGTCTCGTTGGTCGTCAGCAGGTCGACAGCGATCTGGATCTCTCCCGCGCCGTCGCGCCGCCGGAGCAGCTCGAAGTAGTCGCCGTAGGTTGGCAGCCGGTGGTGGCGAAGCCTGCAGGCGAGCCGGCCCATCACGAGCGCGTGCTTGTGATCGGCCAGGTTGATGCCGGCGATGTCGCGAACCCAGGTCTTGAACTTCCCGAATTCCTCGCGGCTGATCGCCGGGTGGCCGACGTTCGACAAGTCAGACATTTCGAAGCCTTCGGCCGGCGGCCGCCACGCTTTCGGCGGCTCTGCGCTATCGGCTCGTGGCGACCTCCGGTGTGGCGGCGGCCGGGATGTTCTCGACAATGCCGCCCAACGTCGCGAGCTCCGCAACCGACAGGACGCGATCGACGTCGAGGATGATCACGAACTTCTCGCCGAGCCTTCCCATGCCGGTAATGAAATCGGCGCGCAGCTTGGCGCCGAACTGCGGCGGCGGCTCGATGTCCGCTTCGGGAATGTCCACCACGGCGCTCACCGCGTCCACCACCGCGCCGATCACCTGGCGCTCATCCCCCTCCTGGACCTCGAGGATCACGACACAGGTACGCCGAGCGACTTCCATCCGCGAGCGCCCGAAACGCACCGACAAGTCGATCACCGGTACCACCCGCCCTCGCAGGTTGATGACCCCGCGGATGAACGGCGGCATCATCGGCACGTCGGTCGGCGCGCGGTACTCGATGATCTCCTTGATGGCCGAGATGGCGATCGCGAAGGTTTCGCCCGAGACGGAGAAGGTGAGGTACTGCTTCCCCTGCTCCGCCGCCTCGGCAATTAGAGCTCCCATGTCCGCTCCTTAGAATTTGACGAAGTCTTTTTGGGCCGGCGCCTTCGACGACGCCAGTGCGGGATGCGCGACCGAGGCATGCAGCGGGGTAGCGCGCGCCGAATGCGACGCGTGCTGCAGCACCGCCGCGGTCGTCCTGGCCGCTTGGGTCATTCCAGAGGTGGCACCGTCGATCTTGAAGAACGCCATCTGCTGCTGGAGGTTCTCCGCCTGCGAGCTCATCTCCTCGGCGGTCGCCGCGAGCTCCTCGGACGAGGAAGCGTTCTGCTGCGTGATCTGGTTCAGCTGCGTCATCGAGATGTTGATCTGGCCGACGCTCGACGACTGCTCCTGCGAGGCGGCTGCAATTTCCTGGACCAGCTCGGAAGTCTTCCCGATCGCGGGCACGATCTCGACCAGCAGCTTGCCGGCCTTTTCCGCCACCGCAACGGAGGTTCCAGCCAGCTCGCCGATCTCCTGCGCGGCCACCTGGCTGCGCTCCGCGAGCTTGCGAACTTCTCCCGCCACCACCGCGAACCCCTTGCCATGCTCGCCGGCGCGGGCCGCCTCGATCGCCGCGTTCAGCGCGAGGAGGTTGGTCTGGTAGGCGATGTCGTCGATGATGCCGATCTTCTTCGCGATGCCCTTCATTGCCGCGACCGTCTGCTCGACGGCCGCGCCGCCCTCGCCCGCCTGGCGCGCGGTCTGCACCGCCATGCCGTCGGTGACCTTGGCGTTCTCGCCGTTCTGCGTGATCGACGCGGTCATCTGCTCGACGGAGGCGCTCGTCTCCTCGACGCTCGCCGCCTGCTCGCTCGCGCCCTGGCTCATCGACTGCGCCGTCGCGCTCACTTCCTCGGAGGCCGAGGAGAGGGCTTCGGCGCTCGCGCGCACTTCGCTCACCACCTGGGTGATCTTCGCCGCCATGTTCTTCAGCGCGAAGAGCATGCTCGTCTTGTCTCCGGAGCGCGTGATGACTTCCACGCGCAGGTCGCCTTCCGACAACTTGTTCATGACTTCGGCTGCATAGCCCGGCTCGCCGCCCAACTGGCGCGTGAGCGACAAGGTGATCCACAGCGCGAAGCCGCAGGCGATCACGAGCCCGCCCGCGAGTAGCGCGTACATCGTAATCTCCGCGTTGTGCTTTGCTTCCGCGGCATCCTTGGTGCGCTCTTCCTGGCGTTCGTTCTGGATCTTCACGAACGCCTCGACGACGTCGATCACCTGGCGTTGCGCCTTGCGCTCGTCGCCCTGGATCAGGGTCCTCATGCCTTCGTCATTGCCTTCCTTGGCGAGGCGGATCAATTCGACGTTGCCCTTTACGTACTTGTGCATCAAAGTCTGCATGTCGGTGGCCATCTTCTTGGTGTCGGCATGGCGCTGCGCCTTCTCGATCTCGTCGCCGACCTTGCCGAGCGATACGGCCATGGCGTCGACGCGCTCGAGCTCATGGATGCGCTCGGCATCCTTGCTCGCGAGCGCGCTCAGCTGGAAGCGCCGCATGCTGTTCACGCCGTCGAGGACGCGAAGCGCGTTCTCGAGGTTGTCCGCGGCGCGGTTGATGTTGGCGGTGGCATTGTCCATCAATTGCATCTGGTGCAGCCCAGCCACGACGATGGTCACCATGACGGCGATCAAGGTGCCGAAGCCCATGAGCAGGCGGGTTGAGACCTTCAGGTTCTGAAACATGGCGTTCCCTTCGTAATCACGTTGGAGTTGAGGTTGAGGTTGCTGTCTAGGCTGATGTTGAAGTGGCTGTGGTATTCGTTTCGACGCCCGCGCGCGTCCGCGACGCTTCCGTTCCGATCGCGCGCTGCACCAGCACCGGCACGTCCAGGATCAGGGCGACGTCGCCGCTGCCGAGGATGGTCGAGCCGCTGATGCCGCCGAGATGCTCGAAGATCCTGCCGAGCGGCTTGATGACGGTCTGGAATTCGCCCTGCAGCGCGTCGACCACGAGTCCCGCCTGGCGCCCGCCGCAATGGACGACGACGATGTTTTCCCGCCGGCCGGCCTCGCCGGGGACTTCGAAGGCGTCGCGCAGGCGCAGCAGCGGCAGGACCTTGTCGCGCAGGTTGATGAAGCTGCGCCCGCGGATGGCCGAGCGCTCCTCGGTGGTGAGCTCCATGCACTCCACCACCATGTCGAGGGGAACGACGTAGGTCGACCGGCCGACGCCCACGAGGAAGCCGTCGATGATCGCGAGCGTCAGGGGCAACCGGATGACGACCGTGGTGCCTTCGCCCGCGGTGCTTTCGATGGCGACGCTGCCGCGCATCGCCTCGATGTTGCGCTTGACCACGTCCATGCCCATGCCGCGGCCCGAGACGTTGGTTACGGCATCGGCGGTCGAGAACCCGGGTTCCATGACCAGCTGGTGAATCGCCGCCTCGTCCAGTTCGGCTCCGGCCTCGACCAGGCCGCGCTCGATGGCGCGCGCCAGGATCTTGCCGCGATCGAGGCCCGCCCCGTCGTCGCCGACCTCGATCACGATGTTCCCGGAGTCGTGATACGCATTGAGGGCGAGGCGTCCCTGCGCGGGCTTGCCCTTGCCGCGGCGAAGCTCCGGCGCCTCGAGGCCGTGGTCGAGCGCGTTCCTCACGAGATGCATGAGGGGATCGCTCACCTTCTCGATCATGGATTTGTCGAGCTCGGTGTCGGCTCCGGTCAGGACCAGCTCGACTTCCTTGCCGAGCTCCTGGCCGAGATCCCTGACCACGCGGTTGAATCGGGTGAAGGTCTCGCCGATCGGGACCATGCGCAGCTTCAGCGCGCTGTCGCGGACCTGCTCCACAAGCGCTTCGGAGCTCACCGTGGACTCGATCAGCTCGCTGTTGCCGGAGCGCTGCGCCAGCAGGCGCGTGCCCGCTCCCGCGATGACCAACTCGCCAATGAGCGTGATGAGCTCGTCGAGCTTGTCGGCCCGGACGCGCACGAAACTACCTTCCGGGGCACGCCGCTCACCGAGATTGCGCCGCCGCTCGAAGGCCTGGGCGGAGGCGAACGGGGCGCGCTTGCTTTCATCGGCCGTCGCCGGCGACGCCTCCCCGACTCCGCCAGGCGCCAGGATGCTGAGCGTGCAGTCGTCGCGCACGAATTCGAAGACCTTCTCCAGCGACTCCCTGTCGACCGCGCCGCGGAAGTCGATCTCCACGCCGGCGTAGCACGACTCGGGATCCATGGCCTGCGCATCGGGCATCGCATCGAAGTGTGTCGCGACGCGATCGAGCTCGCCCAGCGTGCCGAGGTAGCGGATGAAGGACAGCGGGTCCATTCCGTGGCGCAGGACGTCCTTGCCGAACTTGAGCGAGAGGTGCCACGTGTCCGACTGCACGCCCGGGGCGCTCGCAGGCTCGGCACCCGCGCCGTCAACCCGCGCGGTCGGGCTGAGATACGCCTCGAGTTGAGCCGTGAGCGTATCGCCAGATTCGCGCAAGGCGTCGTCGCGCTGCGGATCGGACGAAGACAGGCAGGCGAGCAGTGCCGAGCAATGGTCGCCGCAGGACAGCATGAGCGCGATCAGGGTCGCGTCCACTTGCACGTCGCCGGCGCGCACATCGACCAGGACGCTTTCCATGCCGTGCGTGAATTCGACGATGTCCTGGAATTCGAAGACGCCTGCCGATCCCTTGATCGTGTGTGCCGCGCGAAACACCGCATTGAGCGCCTCCGCGTCATCGGGCGCCTTTTCCAGCCGCAGCAGCGCGCCCTCCATCGCGTCGAGAAGCTCGCGACTTTCCACGATGAAACTCTGAAGCCCGGGTTGCGTTTCCATTACCGTTTCCCTTCGCCGATGAGCACGCTGTCCCCGAAGTACGCGGCGAGCCTGTAGCAATCGAAGACCTCCAGGACCGCGGGGCCGTGTCCGGAAAGCGCCACGCGCTTGCCTGCGGAGGTGGCCTCGCGCTTGAGCAGCACCAGGAGCTGGGCCCCGGCCGTGTCCATCTCGTCGACGCCCGACAGGTCGACCTCCAGGTCGACGGCGTCATTCAACGCGTCGAGCAGCGCGTCCTTGGCGGCAGCGGCGGCGTAGATCGTCATCGCGCCGCTGATCGCCACCTTGCGCGCCTTGTGCTTGCCGGGGTTGACTGTGATCTGCATTTCGTCTCCGTCTCGTTCGTCAGGGCGAGATGAGCTTCGCGACCGCATGAAGCATCTGCTCGGGCCGGAAAGGCTTCACGACCCAGGCCTTCGCACCGGCCATCTGCCCTTCGTGCTTGCGGCTCTCGCGCGATTCGGTCGTCAGCATGATGATCGGCATGAAGCGGTATTCCTGGCGCTTCTTGGCTTCCTTCACGAACGCGATGCCGTCCATGACGGGCATGTTCACGTCGCAGATCGCGAGGTGGATGCGGCTGCCGTCGAGCTTCTCCAGCGCCTGCCGGCCGTCGGCGGCCTGCACGACCTCGTACCCGGCCCCCTCAAGCGCGATGCTGACCACCTCCCGGAGAGAGGCGGAGTCGTCGATCACGAGAATCTTCTTTGTCATGTGTGGTGTGCTCAGAAATACGTCAGGTTTTCAAGCTTGCGGGTGCGTCCCGGCTGCGCGCCGAGATTGTCGAATTCCTCATGCGTCGAGAATTCGAGCGCCATGTCCTTCATCCATCGATCGGCATCGAGCGCCGCACCCGTGCCCTGGTTGAGGCTCGCCGTGAGCGACGTGCAATTGGTGGCGACGTGCGCGACGATCTGGCTCACGCGATCCTGGAACTGCAGCTGCACCAGCGCGTCCGAAATCTCCCGGCCGACGCCCTCGCTCTCGGACTCCATGATCTGCACCGACTTCGACAGCACCGTGGTCAGGCGCTTGAAGCGCTCCATGACGTCGCGGATTGCAGCGTCCGCGCGAGCGATGCCGCCGGCGTCGCTCTCGTCGGAGCCGTTGGAAGCGCGGAACATGTCGGCGAGCGTATGGTCGATGCGCTCGATCAGCTCGACCTTCCGGGCCATCGTGGCGCCGGCCTCGGCCGACATGCCGGCGAGCTCGCGCATCTCGGCCGCCACCACGGAGAACGATCGGCCGGCCTCGCCGGCCCTTGCGGCTTCGATCGCCGCGTTGAAGGAGAGCAGCCGGACCTGCAGCGCGATGTGCTGCACGGCCTCGGCCACTTCCTTCAGGTCATTCGCGTAGCGCTTGACCTCGCCGAGCACCGCATCCTTCGCGGCCTGGAGGTTCTCGAGCGTCGCGGCGACGCCACGCAGGTCCGCGTCGCTGTGATCGATGGTGGCGAGCATGCCGCTGCCGTCGCCGGTCAGCTCGCGCACCGCCCCCCTCGAGGCAGCGACGGCGTTGGTGAGCCTGCGCACCGTGCCACCGAAGATCTGGGTGAGGGCCATGACCGCGTCCTCGCCGGCATTTCGGGACGTTTCGAGCTGCTTCGCCCACACGGGCATCGCGCGGATGCACAGGTCGCGGAGCGCCGCGTCGTCCGATCGCTGGGGCGACTGCATGGCCGCTGCCTTGCCGGCTTGCCGCACGTCCCGGGCGCCAAGAGAGTGCAGCCGGCTCCCGGCGCCCAGCGCAGCTGCGACCAACAGCGTCGCGAGCGTTGCGCTGGCGGCGGTGGGACCGGCAACGATCACCAGCATCGCCGCTCCCGCGAGCCCAAGGGCGGCGGGGTAGCAGAAGTAGGAATGTCGTGTCATCGGTTTGGTCGTTTGCATCGCTGTTGCGTTGCTGGTTGTTGGATTCGTCAGGCAGCGCGCGTCCGGCGCTGGCGTCTGCGACGCCGGCATTGATCTGGACAAAAAGCGCTGGATGATTCGGACCTTGCTGCCGATTAGTGATGCGTCGGCAACGAGTCAGTGATCCACTTCACGAATTCGAAGTTGTATTTTCCCCGCACAAAAAACGACAGGCCGAACTCTATCGCCCCTCGTGGTCCGAAGGTAGTAACCCGATGGCCCATGTCGAATGGCCTAGTTCCGGCCCAAGCGAATGTAGAATTGGCCAGCTCGCGGGTGTAGCTCAATGGCAGAGCAGAAGCTTCCCAAGCTTACGACGAGGGTTCGATTCCCTTCACCCGCTCCAACGGTCGAGAGCGCCAGCGGCCCGCGGTATCTGGTCCTTTCAGCCTACAAAACCCGTCTCGCCTAAACCCCCCGCCTCCCCCACGGTCGTACTCTCCGGACCCTGAAGGCGAGGAGGCGTCATGAAACAACCCAACGGATTGCTGCTCATCGGCGTGGGCGCCGCATTGATGTATTTCTTCGATCCGCAAGGCGGACGGCGGCGGCGGGCGCTCCTGCGCGACCAGTACGCGCACACGATACGCAAGGTCCAGGAAGGACAACGCGTCGTGGCGCGCGATGCGAGCCACCGCGCGACCGGGTTGATCGCCCAGGCCAACCGGCTCGTCAAGCCCGGCGCCGGACCGGACGAGGTGGTGCTCGTCGAGCGCGTGCGCGCGGCGCTTGGACGGGCGGTCTCGCATCCGCACGCGATCGAGGTGAGCACGGACGACGGCCGCGTCACGCTGCGCGGCGCGGTGCTCGCCGCCGAAGTCGACAACCTCGTTCAATGGGTATACGGCGTGCACGGCGTGCGCTCGGTGGAGAACCGGCTCTCGGTCTTCGACGGGCCCGGAAACATCCCGTTGCTGCAGGGCGGCACCGAGCGCGAGGGGGCGCGTGCCGAATGGCTGCAACGCAACTGGTCGCCATCGGCGCGCGCGCTCGCAGGGGCGCTGGGCGCAGGCCTCGCGATGTTCGGGCTCTTCCGCGGCGGCATGCGCGGGCTGGCGTTGGGCGCGATCGGCAGTGGGCTCGCTGCACGGGCCGCGACCAACCGCGAGGTGAAAAGCCTCGTGGGCGTGGGCCCGGACTGCGAGGGCGTGCGCATCCAGAAGGCGATCGACATCGCCGCGCCGGTGAGCCGCGTCTTCGAGTATTGGGCGAACTTCGAGAATTTCCCCCAATGGATGTCGCACGTGCGCTCGGTGCGCGACGAGGGCAACAACCGCTACCACTGGATGGTGGACGGTCCCGCGGGCGTACCGGTCGAATGGCATTCCGAGCTCTGCGACGTGATCGAGGAGCGCCAGATGGGGTGGCGATCGATCCCGGGCTCGATGGTCGACCACTCGGGACGCGTGTGCTTCGAGGACGATGGCGCGGGCGGCACGCGCGTGCAGGTGGACTTGCGCTACGTGCCGATCGCGGGAGCAATCGGCCATGCGCTCGCGAAAGCGTTCGGCGCGGATCCGAAGAGCGAGATGGATGCCGACCTGATGCGCCTGAAGACCCGCATCGAGACCGGCAACCTGCCGCACGACTCGGCGGCGCGCCGCGCGCCCGCCGCCCCCGGTCCCTCGTCCCCGTCGCCGGGCGTCCAGCGCCACTAGCTCGCCACGAAGGATGATCATGCCGGCCTCGGCAGACGCCATCCGCGCGCTTGAAGGGCGCCCCGGCGACTACGACTCGCTCCTCGAGCGCATCGGCGACGCCCGCTTCGTCCTCATCGGCGAAGCATCCCACGGCACTCACGAGTTCTATCGCGAGCGGGCGGAGATCACGCGCCGGCTCATCGTCGAGAAGCATTTCAGCGCGGTCGCGGCTGAGGCGGACTGGCCGGACGCCTATCGCGTGAATCGCTACGTACGCGGCGCCGGCGACGATCGCACTGCGCGTGACGCGCTCGGCGGCTTCAAGCGCTTCCCCGCATGGATGTGGCGCAACGACGTGGTCCTCGATTTCGTCGCGTGGCTGCGTGCCCACAACGGATCGCTCGCGCCCGGCGCACCGGCCGTGGGCTTCTACGGGCTCGACCTCTACAGCCTTTTCGGCTCGATCGAGGCGGTCCTCGAATACTTGGAAAAGGTCGACCCCGATGCCGCGAAGCGCGCGCGCTATCGCTATGGCTGCTTCGATCACTATGGCGAGGACAGCCAGGCTTACGGCTACGCGGCGACCTTCGGCCTGAACCGCACGTGCGAGGACGCGGTCGTGAGCGAGCTGCAGGATCTGCAGAAGCGCGGCTTCGACTACGTGCAGCGCGACGGCGAGGAATTCTTCCAGGCCGAGCAGAACGCGCGCCTGGTGAGGAATGCCGAGGAGTATTACCGCGCGATGTTCAAGGGACGCGTTTCCTCGTGGAACCTGCGCGACAGCCACATGGCCGAGACGCTCAAGGCGCTCAAGGAGCAACTCGATCGAACCACGCCCCCTGCGAAGGTGGTGGTTTGGGCCCACAACTCGCACCTCGGCGACGCGCGCGCGACCGAGATGGGCGATGCCGGCGAGCACAACCTCGGGCAGCTCGCGCGCCAGCGCTTCGGCGACAACAACGTAGTCCTCGTCGGCTTCAGCACCTACCAGGGCACCGTGACCGCGGCCGACGACTGGGGCGAGGCCGCGCGCGTGAAGCGCGTGCGACCCGGCCTGCCGGGCAGCTACGAGGCCCTCTTCCATGAGCTCGGAATCCCGCGCTTCATGGCCTTCCTCGATTCGCCGCAACGTCTTCCCGTCCCATGGCGGGACCGCCGCCTGCAGCGCGCGATCGGCGTGATCTATCGTCCGCAGACCGAGCGCGCGAGCCATTACTTCCAGTCGCGCGTGACCAACCAGTTCGACGTGATGCTGCACTTCGACACGACACGCGCCCTGGTGCCGCTGGAAGCGATGTCCGCGGAAATCGGCGAGGAAGTCCCCGAGACCTATCCGACGGGGAAGTGAGCGCCCCGGCTCGGAGCCGAGCGTTACACTTCGGACGTGATCCGCATCCCGAAGACTGCGCGAAAGGCGTCCTTTGCAACGCGCGTCGTGCGCTGGCAGTCGAAGCATGGCCGCCATGACTTGCCGTGGCAGGGGTCGCGCGACCCGTATCGCATCTGGGTCTCCGAGATCATGCTCCAGCAGACGCAGGTCTCGACAGTCGTCGGCTACTTCGAGCGATTCGTGGCGCGCTTCCCCGATGTGGCCACGCTGGCGCGAGCGAGCGAAGATGACGTGCTCGCGCATTGGAGCGGCCTCGGCTATTACGCGCGCGCACGCAACCTGCAGCGCGCGGCGCGCGAGGTGCTCGACCGCCATGGGGGCGTCTTCCCGCACGCCTTCGATGCGCTCGTTTCCCTTCCCGGCATCGGCCGCTCGACCGCCGCGGCGATCGCGGCTTTCGCGAACGCAGAGCGACGCGCAATCCTCGACGGCAACGTGCGCCGCGTGCTCGCGCGCCACGCCGGAATCGCGGGCCCGCCGGCGAGCGCCGCGGTCGTGGCGCAATTCTGGCGCGTCGCCGAATCCCGGCTCCCGGCGGCGTACATCGAGGCCTACACCCAGGGACTGATGGACCTCGGCGCGACGGTGTGCACGACGCGAAGACCGGCGTGCGCCGCTTGCCCGGTCGCTGCCGACTGCATTGCCTATCTCGAGAACCGCCAGGATGAACTGCCCGCAAAGCGTCGCAGGGCGCCGGTCGCCAAGCGCAGCGTCGCGATGATCGTCGTGGTCTCGCGCGGCGAAGTTCTCCTCGAAAAGCGGCCGCCGAGCGGGATCTGGGGAGGGCTGTGGTCGCTGCCCGAAGCACCCGATGTGCAATCCGTCCGCAGCGTCGCCGCGCGCGAATGGGGCATCACGGCCGAGCGCATCGAGCCGCTCGAGGACTTCGAGCACGCCTTCACCCATTTCACGCTGCGGATATCGCCCTGCCGCGTGCACGCGGCGAGGAAGTCGACAATCGCGGCGAACCGCAGCGCCACCTGGCTCGCGTTGAACGAGATCGAGGGCGCCGCGCTGCCCTCTCCCGTGCGCAAGCTCCTCAGGCGATTAGCTTCTGCTGCCTGAGGAAGCGGTGCAGGACCGCGAGGCGAAGCGTCGCGTCGGTGAGCTCGAGCAGCTTCTGCTTGACCTCGGTCTTGAGCGGCAGGATTTCCGCGAGGCGGAAGCTCACCCAGGTCGCGTCGTCGAAGCGCAGCGGCTCGCGAAAACGCTCGGCGCCGACCCCTGCGATCACCTTCGCGAGGAACTCGGCGCATTCGGCAAGAGCGGGCGTCTGCGGCGCGTCCGCCTCCGCCTCGAGGCGCTCGACGACGCCCATCACCAGCCCCTGCTTCGTCGTCTCGCTCGAGACGATGCGGAAACGCTCGAGGCCCTCGGCGCGCACCTTGAGGATGCCCAGCTCCTCGACATCGCAATCGATGATCCTCGCGAGGCACCCCACGGGCTCGGGCACCGCCGGGGCGCCGACCTCAGCCCCCTCGCGGATCAGGCACACCCCGAAACCGCTGCCTTCCTTCAGGCACGTCTTCGCCATGTCGATGTAGCGCACCTCGAAGATCCTGAGGGGCAGGAGCGATCCGGGAAAGAGCACCGTGCCGAGCGGAAAGATCGGAATGGTTTCGCGCGAGCGTCCCGCCGAGAACAGATTGAGGATTAACAAGCTGTCGCCTCCTGCTTCTCGCTCTATTCTTCCCTCAAGTCCCGATGGCGCAAAACGACCTCGTATTCCGCGTTGAAGCGCTCGGCGAGGCGGTTTGCGATATAGACCGAACGGTGGCGCCCTCCGGTGCAGCCGATGGCCACGATGACGGAGGCGCGCTGGTCGAGCACGAAGCGTGGCAGCCAGCGTTGCAGGAATCGCTGGATGTCCTCGATCAGGAGACCCGCCTGCGTCTCGCGCTCGAGGAACGCGGCGACGGCCGGGTCGTTGCCGGTCAGCGGCCGCAGTTGCGGATCGTAGTGGGGGTTGGGCAGGAAGCGCGTATCGAAGACAAAGTCCGCGTCGAGAGGCACGCCCCCCTTGTAGCCGAAGGACTGGAAGCAGAGCGTGAGGCGCGAGCGGTCCGTCACCACGAGGTCCTGGATCCACCTGCGCAGCTGGGGCGGGGTGAGCACGCTGGTGTCGATGCGCTGGCCGATCTCCGCGAGCCATGCGAGGAGCCGCCTTTCTTCGGCAATCGAGTCCTCGATCGACTGGCCCTCACGCGCCAGCGGGTGCGGTCGGCGGGTTTCCGCGAAGCGGCGCACGAGGCTCTCGTCGGTCGCGTCGAGGAAGATCACGCGCACGTCCGTGCCGCGGACGCGTTCGTTGGCGACGATTTCGGGCAGGTGCGCCAGGCTTTCGCGCGAACGCGCGTCGGCGCTGATCGCGACTTTCCGCTCGCCGCGCGACAGCGCGTAGCCGGCGAGCGGCGCGATGAGCTCGGCGGGCAGGTTGTCGACGCAGAAGAAGCC